>MDTG01233855.1_pt1 | contig 16308 bp, 18 predicted proteins | sample 811421 | NCBI WGS metagenome assembly MDTG01 (sample SAMN05326645, study PRJNA326480) | marine metagenome | isolation source: seawater | place: Pacific Ocean: South East | collected 2011 | reverse complement strand
TGCATCACCTACAGTTAAAATCTTTTCTGCTTCACTATCAGAAATTTCTGAGCCAAATTCTTCTTCAAAAGCCATCACTAATTCAACAGTATCTAAACTGTCAGCGCCTAAATCATCAATAAAACTAGCTTCTTCTGTAACTTTTTCTTCCTCGATACCTAAATGATCTGCAACTATTTTTTTTATCTTATTTTTTACATCGTCTGACATGAAATCCTTTCGTGTTTATATATTTTCTTATTAAATTATTAATGAGAATTGTCAAGCCATATACATTCCACCATTAACATGTACCGTTTCGCCATTAATATAATTAGCCATATCTGATGATAAAAAAGCTACACAATTTGATACGTCTTCTCCCGTTCCAAGATTTCCTGATGGGATTTTGCCAATAAGAGTTTTTTTAAATTCTTCATCAATTTTGTCAGTCATTTCTGTTTTTATAAAGCCAGGGGACACACAATTAATATTAATGCTTTTTCTTGCATATTCTATTGCTAAGGTTTTTGAATATGCAACTATACCAGCCTTTGACGCTGCATAGTTTGCTTGACCAAGATTTCCCGTATGACCTACGATCGAAGTTATATTAACTATTTTGCCATATTTTTTTTTTAACATTTTTTTTATTGCAAACTTACACATTAAAAAACTTGAAGTTAAGTTAATATCTAAAACTTTTTTCCAGTTCTCTTCTGATAATCTAATTGAAAGATTATCCAAAGTAATGCCAGCGTTATTTATTAGTATTTCAATTCCCTCTAATTTTTTATCTATTTTATCAATAAAGGCTTCAATATCTTTATGCTCATCAAGTTTAAATTTTTCAATATGAATTTTAGGGTATTTATTTTTTAAGTCATTAAGTTTTTTTTCATTAGTTCCACTAGCAACAATTAAAGCTCCTAAATTATGAAATTTATCTACTAGACAATTCCCTATTCCACCCGTGGCACCTGTAATTAAAACTTTTTTATTTTTTAAATTCATTTTTTAAATTTTTAATATCAGCTATTGAGTTAATTGAAAAGCAGTTTGATTCTTTAATCGTTCTTTTAACCATTCCCGTTAAAGCCTTTCCAGGTCCTATTTCAATAAAGTTTTTAACACCTGTTTTTGACATTTTAATTATAGTTTCACGCCATCTAACTGTTGAAAAAATTTGATCAATTAATAATTTCTTAATGTTGTTTGGGTTATTTTCTATTTCTGCTGTCACATTGTTAATAATTTTAAACAAAGGTTTATTAAAATTTATATTACTGATTTTCATTTTCATTTTTTCAGCAGCAGGTTTCATTAATGTGCAATGAAAAGGTGCGCTCACTTTTAGCGGGATAGATTTAATTTTTTTTTCTTTTAATGAAGATTGAAATAATTTTATACTATCAATATCGCCACTCACTATTACTTGACCTACTGCGTTATCATTAGCTATTTCACAAACACCTTTTATATTTTTTTGAACATTAATTAATTCACTAATTTCTTCAACTTTTAAACCAAGTACTGCAATCATGCTCCCTTGTCCAATAGGAACTGCTTCTTGCATCGCTTTTCCTCTTTCATGAAGAAGGTATAAAGCGTCTCTAAAATCTAATGCGCCAGAACAAACTAAAGCTGTATATTCGCCTAACGAATGTCCTGCAAAGTACTTAAAAGGATTAAAATCTAAATTAAATTCTTTCTCTAAAACTTTAAATATTGAATAACCTACTGTTAATATTGCTGGTTGAGTATTTTGTGTTAGTTGTAATTCACTTTCTGGTCCCTCAAGAATTATTTTTGAAATTGAATGATTTAGGGTTTCATCAGCTTGTTTAAAAATATTTTTAACTAGTGCAAAATTCTCCAAAAATTCAGATCCCATACCAATTGCTTGTGATCCTTGCCCCGGAAATAATAAAGCGTTCATTTTATAAGTTTATTCAATAATTATTAGTATTGCTATAATTTTTCATTATAGTATAAACCAGTTTTTATTAATATTTAACAAAACTTATTTAACATAGTAAAATATGGCTTTCTACGAAAATACAATAGTTGCCAAACAAGACTTGGCTGAAAAAGATTTAAAAACTATTAGAGATAAATATAACGAAATTATCAACAGCTCATCAGGTAAAGTTGTAAAAATAGAAGAATGGGGCCTTCTGAACTTAGCTAACAAAATCAAAAACTATAAAAAAGGTTTTTACATACATTTTAAATTTCAAGGAAATAGCAGTACGCTAAATGAGTTTGAAAAAAAAATAAAGATTGACGCTGCAGTAATTAGACATTTAACTGTAAAATACAAAAAATTAGATACTGAAAAAGAATATTTTAAAAATGAAAAGAAAAAATAAAAAATTTCAAAAGAAAAGCACTAATTCATTAAACAAACTCAGTTTATTTCAAAAAAATGACGGAAAATTTTCAAGAAAATGTCCGCTATCAATTAAAAATGCTCCTGTAATAGACTATAAAAATATCAGCTTATTGAAAAAATACATGTCCGATAATGGAAAAATTATGTCTTCAAAAATTACATCCGTCTCCTTCAGTAAGCAAAAAAAATTAACTAGAGAGATAAAAAAAGCAAAAATCTTAGGGCTTATATAAAATGGAAATTATTTTATTAGAAAATATTCTTAATTTAGGCAATATCGGGGATAAAGTTTCCGTTAAAAATGGTTATGGAAGAAACTTTCTTTTAAAAAAAGGAAAAGCATTAAGATTTAATAAAGATAATCAAGATTTTGTTAATAAAAAAAAGGATGAACTGAACAAAAAGAACACTGAAATTAAAAATAAATACAAAGAAATTACAAAATTAATTAATAATAAAACTTTTACATTCAATAAAGAAAGTAAAGAAAATGGTGAGTTATACGGCTCTGTAAAACCTAAAGAAATTACAAATTTAATTAAAGAAAAAGCAAATGTTGAAGTCGGTCCATCACAAATAATTTTAAAAGAAGATTTGAGTAAAATTGGTATTTTTAAAGCTGAAATTAATTTCCATTCTGACGTGAAAGCAACTATCTCCATCAAAATCGATAAGATACAATCAAAATAACTTTTCCACAGAAAGAGAAAAGTAGTGTGTAACTTTTCTCTTTATCACTCACATCATTAAACTAATATAGTTTTGTGAAAGAAATAAAATCACTTCAAAATAATTTAGATAATAAACAACCTTCAAATTTAGAGGCAGAACAAGCTCTATTAGGTTCTATTTTAGTTAATAATGATATTATTGATGAAGTTTCATCCTTTCTTGATTCATCTTTAAACTCTATTTTTTATGACCCTGCGCATGTAAAAATTTATGAAGTAATTAAAAATTTAAATAGTAAAGGGATGATAGCTAACCCAATAACTTTAAAAAATTTTTTTGAAAAAGATAATATGCTTGATGAAGTTGGAGGTACCGAATATCTTGTTAAGCTTACGAGATTTTCAAGTTCTGTCAAACAAGCAGTAGACTACGCAAAAGTTATTCACGAAATGTACTTGAGGAGAGAGTTGATGTTAATATCGGATCAGCTTTCTGCAGACACTATAAATACTAATTCACAAGAACAAAACGCTGAAAAAATAATTGAAGATACAGAAAAATCTCTTTACGAATTAGCTGAAAGAGGAAGTTTTTCTCAATCATTTATTAAATTTGATAAAGCTTTAGATCAAACTATTGAAATGGCTACATTAGCTATGAAAAGTGATCATGGAATTGTTGGTGTACCAACAGGACTTACAGATTTAGATGAAAAATTAGGTGGTTTGCATAAATCTGATTTAGTAATTTTAGCTGGAAGACCTGGAATGGGTAAAACTGCTTTAGCAACAAATATATCATATCACGCGGCTCAAAATATTTTAAGTAGACAAGTAGATTCTTCAGTTGCTTTTTTTTCATTAGAAATGTCATCTGAGCAATTATCAACTAGAATATTATCAGAACAAGCGCGAATTAAATCAGATGACATAAGAAAAGGTAAAGTTACTGAAAGCGATATAAATAGATATATCGAAGCTTCAAGAAATATCTACAATCTTCCATTATTTATTGATGAAACTCCTGCTATCACAATATCAACGTTATGTAACAGAGCTAGAAGAATTAAAAGACTGCATGGCTTAAGTCTAGTTGTAGTTGATTATATTCAACTAATGAGGGCGCCAAGCTCAAATAATAGAGGAGATAATAGAGTTCAAGAAGTTTCAGAAATAACACAAGGACTTAAAGCTCTAGCTAAAGAATTAAAGGTTCCTGTTTTAGCTTTATCTCAGCTATCAAGAGCCGTGGAGTCTAGAGATGATAAAAAACCACAATTATCCGACTTAAGAGAGTCTGGATCAATTGAGCAAGATGCCGATGTTGTGATGTTTGTATATAGAGAAGCTTATTATTTAGAAAATAAACAACCTAAACTGGGTTCTATAGAGCATGCAGAATGGCAATCAAAAATGAATGATGTGAATGGATTAGCAGATATTATTTTAGGTAAACAAAGACATGGTCCTACAGGCACGGTTAAGGTAGAGTTTGAAGGTATTTATACAAAATTCAAAGATTTGACTAGTAATTAGCCTAAATTTTTACTTTAGTTATAAAAAAATTAAGATATATCTGAAATATTCTCATGTTTGCTTATATTTATAAAAAATTAGTAATAGATTTTTCCAAAATAACTTTACTTTTTTTGACATCTTTAATTGTCATTTCACTTTATCAAGCAAAAAACTTTAATCTTGATGCTTCATCTGATGCGCTTTTGCTAGAAGGAGATCCTGACCTAAAATATTTAAGAGAGATAAATCAAACATATGGTTCCAAAGATTTTTTAGTTTTAACTTATACTCCGGTTTTAAGTTTTATAGAAAAAGAAACCATTCTTAATCTTCAGTTACTTAAATCTAAAATTGAAAAACTAACATGGGTAGATAGCGTTACAACTATTATTGATGTTCCTCTCTTAAAAAGTACTGATGAAAACTTAATGGAGAGATTGAAGAATTATAAAACTTTAGCATATCCTGAAATTGACAGAAGACGAGGATTTGATGAAATAATAAATAGCCCGATTTATAAAAATTACGTTATTAGTGAAGATGGAAAAACATCTGGAATTGTTGTCTATTTAAAAAAAGATGAAAGGCTAACTGAATATATTAATGTAAAAAATAAATATTATAACCAGCTAAAAGAGTCAACTTTATCAAATGAAGAAAAAATAAAATATAAAAAATTTCTACGTGAATATGAGGATTATAAAAATTTATATAATTTAAGAAATCATCAAAACATTACCGAAATTAGAGATGTAATAAATAAATATGGAGAAAATGCTAAAATATATTTAGGAGGAATCCCTATGATTGCTGATGATATGATGTCCTATATTAAAAGTGATATAGTTGTTTTTGGAATAGGAGTTTTCATATTTATAATAATTACGCTTTGGTTAATTTTTAGAAACTTTAAATGGGTAGCTATGCCTTTGATGGGTTGTGCAACGTCAGTAATAATAATGATTGGTCTATTAGGATTAATTGGTTGGAAAGTAACTGTAATCTCATCAAACTTTATTGCCTTAATGCTTATATTGAATATGGCTATGAATATTCATTTAACTGTTAGATTTTTACAATTACAAAAAGAGTTACCTCAATTAGAAAAAAGTAAGATCGTACTTGAAGCCAGCAAAAAAATGATACTTCCAATTCTTTACACTGTCCTAACTACGATATGTGCATTTTTATCTCTAGTTTTAAGTGGAATAAAACCGATAATAGATTTTGGGTGGATGATGACAGTGGGATTAATAATTTCTCTTTTAGTGACTTTCTTGCTTTTACCTTCTTTACTCAACATATTTGCCTCAGACAATGAGATAAACATAAAAGACACTGAAAAATCTTTTATCACCTCTGCATTAGGTTCTTTTACAAAAAATAACAGATTTTTAATCTTTGGCTCAACTATAGTGATAATTATATTTAGTATAATTGGTATTTCAAAGCTTGAAGTAGAAAATAGTTTTATAAATTACTTTGATAAAGAAACTGAAATTTATAAAGGTATGAAAAAAATTGATGATCATTTAGGTGGTACTACTCCTCTAAATATTATTTTAAATTTTCCAATAAAACAAAAGCTTAATGATGAAGATGATGAGTTTTCTGAATGGGAAGAAGAAGATACAGAGAATGAAGATAAAGCTAAGTACTGGTTCACAAGAGATAAGATGGACAAAATCATTAAAGTTCACGATTATCTTGACTCATTGCCTGAAATTGGAAAAGTATTGTCTTTTGGTTCAATTTTAAGAGTAGCGGAAGATCTAAATAATAAAGAATTACAAAGTCTAGAAATAGCAGTCTTATACAGTAAAATACCTTCAATTATTAAAAAGGAAATAGTTACACCTTATATTTCGGTCGAAAAAGATCAGGCAAGAATAAGTGTAAGAGTTAAAGACTCAATGGAAAATTTAAAAAGAAATGATTTGATAAAAAAAATAAATTCAGACTTAAATACAAAATTAGGTTTTGAAAAAAATGAATATAAACTAGCAGGAGTTCTAATTTTATTTAATAATCTTTTGCAAAGTTTATTTAAATCTCAAATACTTACCTTAGGCTTTGTGATGATAGGAATTTTTTTAATGTTTCTTATTTTATTCAGAAATATCACACTTTCTTTTATAGGTGTAGTGCCAAATTTTATCGCAGCTTTTTTTATTCTTGGAATTATTGGATTACTGGGTATTCCTTTGGATATGATGACCATAACGATTGCAGCTATTACAATCGGCATAGCGGTTGATAATAGTATACATTATATTTATAGATTTAAAGAAGAGTTTAAAAGTATAAATGATTATGATAAAACTTTAGACAAATGTCACAGCACTGTTGGTATTGCAATTTTGAATACTTCGATAACTATTGTCTTTGGTTTTTCCATTTTAGTATTATCTAATTTTATACCTACTATCTATTTTGGTGTATTCACTGGCATAGCTATGTTATTAGCTATGATTTCAGTTTTAACCTTATTACCAAAATTGTTAATTACATTTAAACCCTTTGGAGAAGGGAATAGTGACTTTCTCTAATGGGTGAGTTTTTTAATAATATTTATAGTAGCTTAAATTTATTTGATTTATTTTTTTCATTAATAATAATTTACAATGTAATTCAGTGTTTTTTAAAAGGGTTTTCTTTAAGTTTAATTTCATTTATTAAATGGGTCATATCAGCAATAGCAACCATCATATTAGTTCCAAAATTTCAACCTGTAGTTAGTAATTATATTGAGTCTGATTTTATTAACAGCATCGGCCTAGGAATTGGTATTTTTGTTTTTACTCTTTTTTTTGCTATACTTGTTGGCAAGGCATTGAATAGAGCTGTCACATGGACTGGAGTTGGGTCAATCGATAGAGCTTTTGGCTTTATGTTTGGTTTTTTCAAAGGATATATTTTTTCTGTTTGCTTATTTTCTCTTTTAAATTGGTTTTATCCATATGATAATTGGGGTATATCAGCAGAGAGTGCGGTTACATTTAATTTAATAAATAAGGGAAATAAAGTTTTATTAGAGGAATTTCCGTCCAATGAAGATTTTATAGATACCAAAGAAAAAATTGAAAAAATTTAATTTAGATAAATTAAAAGAAGAATGTGGTATTTTTGGAGTATCAAATCACATGGACGCTTCTGCTTTAGTTGCTCTAGGATTGCATGCACTACAGCATAGAGGTCAAGAAGGTTGTGGAATAGTTTCTTATGATGGAAAAAGTTATCATTCTGAAAAAAGGCAAGGTTTAGTTGGAGATCATTTTACAGATTCTGAGACACTATTAAAATTACCAGGCGATTTTGCTATTGGGCACAATCGTTATTCTACTACTGGCGAGACTTCATTAAGAAATATACAGCCTTTCTTTGCAGATTTACACATGGGTGGTTTAAGCGTAGCACACAATGGCAACTTGACAAATGCACTTTTACTCAGAGAGGCTCTAGTAAAAAATGGTGCAATTTTTAGAACAACAAGTGATACGGAGACTATTGTTCAGCTAATAGCAAAATCAAAAAGAGATAAATTTACAGATAAATTAATAGAAGCACTTTTCCAAATACAAGGTGGTTATTCTCTTGTTTTATTAACAAATAAAAAATTAGTAGGAGTAAGAGATCCATTCGGTATTAGGCCTTTAGTAATTGGTAAATTAAAAAATTCTTATATTTTTGCATCTGAAACATGTGCGTTAGATATTGTGGGAGCGACCTTTGTAAGAGAAGTTGAAAATGGAGAAATTGTAATTATTGAAAACGAAAAACTAGAAAGTGTTAAACCATTTCCAGTGCAAAAATCAAGACCTTGTGTTTTTGAATATATTTATTTTGCGAGACCAGATAGTGTAATCAACGGTAAATGTGCATATGAATATAGAAAAGATTTAGGCAAAGAACTGGCTAAAGAAACTGATCTAAACGCTGATTTAGTTGTACCTGTCCCAGATTCTGGAGTTCCAGCAGCCCTAGGCTACGCGGAGTACTCCAAAAAAAAATTTGAACTTGGTTTAATCAGAAACCATTACGTTGGCAGGACTTTTATTGAGCCAACACAAAGGATTAGAAGTTTAGGTGTTAAATTAAAGTTAAGTTCAACAAAAACTATAGTAAAAAATAAATCAATTATTTTGATAGATGACTCACTAGTTAGAGGCACAACATGCTTTAAAATTGTTAAAATGCTTTATGAAGCAGGTGCAAAAGAAGTGCATGTAAGAATTGCTTGTCCCAAAATAAAATACCCTGATTTTTATGGAGTAGACATGCCAACAAAAGAAGAACTATTAGCTCATAAAAAAACTACAGCAGAAATGGGCGAATATATTAAAGCTAAAAGTCTCAGTTTTCTTAGTTTGAAGGGTCTATATAAAGCTCTAACAGGAGAGATAAGAAATTCAAATTATCCACAATTTAGTGATCATTATTTTACAGGAGAGTACCCTATTAAGCCTCAGGACAAAATTCAGGGACTAAAAATAAAGCAACTCTCACTTTTGAGCGGGAAGTCAAACAACTAATCAATGATATAAATTTTATTTTTTTTATCTAAAAATACAATTGATCCATCGCTAAATATGGGGTCTGCATTAAGTTTAGATGGCAATTTATTAATTTCTTCAATTTCTCCTTTAATATTAAACTTTATATAATATGAATTTTCTAAAAAGATATACAATTTTTTATTAGCCATAAATAAGTTTCTGAAATCAGCAATTTTCTTTTTTGTGTCTAAAAATTCAGCAATTTTTTTATTTAAGTCATGAGAGTAAATAATCTTACCGTCAGTTAAATTAATACATATTAAAAAGTTTTCTTTATTTATTACAAAAATGTAGTCAGAAATTGCTAAAGGTTTTATTAGAAAAGATATATCGTTTTTATAAATTATTGAGCCATCGTTAGCATTTAAAATATACATAAAATCATTTGAGGAAAGTACTAATCTATCTTTATGATTGATTATTTCACTACCAACAAATAAGTTGTTCACAATTGGGTCTAAAGATTTATTTATATTTAAATACCAAACAATTTGTAATTTATTTTGATCGATGGCATAAATTGACCCGTAGTTATTTAGGTAAAATAAATATTTATTATTTGCTGATAAATTATTTATAAATTCATTTTTAATTAATGTTTCCTCTGTAGGTATTAACTTTATTATTTCTCCATTATTCTTATTTATAAATAAAAGATCATTATTTTGATTAGAAGCAACAAGTTTATTTTTTAATATTTTTAAATTTGATCTAAACGGTACTTTAAAATTTTTAGCCCAAATGATTTTTTTAATCTTATAATTATAAGCGTAAGAATACCCAATATTATCTGAAACATAAATTATATTATCTTCAATAATTAAATTTAAAGATTTATCTATATTCTTATATTTTTTTTTATAAAAATTAAATTTATCTATAACTTCATTATCAATAATAGAAAAAATTAAAATATTTCCTTTTAAATCTGTAGTAACTATATTATCATTTTCTAGAAGTATTCTTTTATTTACATTGTATTTTGTAATTTTCTTACCTTTAAAAATAATTTTTTTTGAGTCCGTATAATAAAAATTTTCAAAATTATTTGTATTATTATAAAATATATCTTCCCAATTATTTTTTTTTGTTTCATTTGGAATACTAAATACAAAATTTTTTTTAATATTAATAGATTTTTTAAAAGGTTTTTTTGAAACTGACAGAGTTTCAAAATCACTAAATGTACTTTTGTCTTTTTTTGAAATGGTATTTTCATTTTTCCAAATACCAGTTTTATTGTCGAAAGAACAATTTTGAAAAATGATTAAAATTACTAAAGAGTAAAATAATTTCATTATTATAAGATTATTCAGAGATCGTTTCTTTAGCCAATGTCTCTAAATTTGATTTATCATCTATTAATTTTTTTAATAACTTATTACCCTCTTGCGGGTATGACGCTTTTATTAAAAATAATGCTTTTTTAAAAATTAATAAGTCTTTTTGTTCTTTTGATATATTCGTTTCCTCTAATAATTTAAAATAGTTTAAAACTTTATTTGTATCTAAGATTAAATTGTTTTCGATTATTGCATTTAAAGCTAGAATTGCGTAAAAATTATTTTTACTTAAAATAATTTCATTATATAATTTTGTTGCATTATCTTTTTTTTTTTCTGCTAGATATAATCCGGCTGAAATATACTTTTCAGAGATTATAATATTTTTTTTTTCATTTTTATGCTTTATAAAAGTAAATGAAATTATTATTATTATTAATGCCAAGAAAAAAAAGTATATCTTGCGTCTATTAGAGCTATAAAAATTCGCCAATCTATTTTTAATATCTATGCTATTTTCTTCGTTATTATTCATGAAAAAAGTTTTTTATTGTTGGGAATTTTAATAATTTAACATCTCTAGTATATTTTTTTACAGCTTTTTCAATTATTCTGTTTAAGTTTGCATATTTTTTAACAAATTTTGGATAAAAACCACTAATACCAAGCATGTCATCCGTAACTAATATTTGCCCATCACAGTATGAGGAAGAACCTATGCCTATTGTTGGTATTTTTAAGTTAGAAGTAATTAGCTTAGATGCTTTTGGTGACAGACATTCAAGTACTATTGAAAATGCACCCGCCTTTTCTATTGATAAGGCCTCGATTAATAATTTATTTACTTTATCTTGAGTGTTGCCTTGAACTACAAATTTTTTTTTAAATTGAGGTGTGTATCCAATATGTCCCATTACTGGTATTTTTTTTCTTACTAAGTGTTTAATTATATTAAAGTTATTATTATTACTTTCTATTTTTACAGCATCACAAGAAGTTTTTTTTATTATCAGTTTTGCATTTTTTTCAGCAATTTTAACATTAACATAAGAGTTCTTTGGCATGTCAATTACAAGTAAGGATTTTTTAATTCCTTTTTTTACACTTAATGTGTGTTGTATAATATTCTCTAAAGTAATTTTATGTGTATTCTTATGTCCATACAAAACATTTGCCATTGAGTCACCCACTAACACAATATCACAATAATTATCTAAAATTTTTGCTATACTTTTGGAGTAAGCTGTTAAGCAAACAATTTTAACTTTATTCTTTTTTTTTAAAATTTTTTTTATTTTATTATTCATTATTCTAATTCGATTGTGCTAGGTGGTTTTGATGTTATATCATAAACAACCCTGTTTATACCTTTTACATTATTGACGATTTTATTAGAAATTTTAGCTAAAAAATTTTTAGGAAAACTAAAATAATCAGCCGTCATACCATCTTCAGAGGTTACTGCTCTTAACAGGCAAGTATATTCATAAGTTCTAGAGTCACCCATTACACCTACAGTTTTTATTGGCAGGAGAGCCGCATAAGCTTGCCATATTTTATCATAAAGATTGTTTTTTATTAATTCTTCTATGTATATCTGATCAGCTTCCTGAAGTATTTTTATTTTTTCAGAACTAATGTTTCCAATTATTCTTATAGCTAAGCCTGGTCCAGGAAACGGGTGTTTAAAATTAATTTTTTTTTCTAAACCTAATGATTTACCCAAAACTCTTACTTCGTCTTTAAAAAATTCTTTTAGTGGCTCTATTAGATGCAAGTTCATTTGTTTGGGTAAACCACCGACATTATGATGAGATTTAATTTTAGAGGTCTTACTACCCGTGACTGATCTACTTTCAATAATATCAGGATATAAAGTTCCTTGAGCTAAAAATTTTATATTTTTATATTTTTTTGATTCTTTTTCAAAGATTTTAATAAAAAGATTACCAATTATTATTCTTTTTTTTTCAGGATTTGAAATATTTTTCAACTTGGAAAGAAAAATTTTCGATGCATCAATTAATTTAACATTAAGTTTATATTTTTTTTTAAAAATTTTGAATGTATATTTAAATTCATTTTTTCTCATTAAACCAGTATCTACCATTATGCAGATAAGTTTTTTTTTAATAGCCTTATTTATTAACAAAGCTACTACGCTACTATCAACTCCTCCAGATAATGCACAAATAACTTTATCATTTTTAACAGTTTTTTTAATTTCATTAATTAGTCTTTTGGACTGTGAGGCTATATTCCATTTTTTTTTTACTTTACAAATTTGAAATAAAAAGTTTTTAAATAGTTGGCTTCCATTTGTAGTATGTGTAACCTCTGGGTGGAATTGAACGCCGTATATTTTTTTTTTTCTATTTTCAATAATTGTAAATTTTGAATCTTTAGTTGAGGCGATGACGGTAAAATTTTTTGGAATCCTTACTACAGCATCTTCATGACTCATCCATACAGTTTTTGACCTATTATAAAAATTTTTTGTTAATAGAGAACTTTTTTTTTTTAACAAAATAGCCCTACCGAATTCTCTTTTCTTTTTTGTATTTCTTATATAACCGCCACATAACTTAGCAATTAGTTGCAATCCATAACAAATACCCAAAATTGGCACTTCAGTATTTAATATTTCTTTAGGTATGCGTTGAAATTTATTATTTGTTACTGTTGACGGACCACCTGATAATATTATTCCTTTAATATTTTTTAATTTTCTTGTTTTGATAAATTCTTTTGGAGAAACTACTTCAGAGTATACACCTAAATCTCTTACCCTTCTTGCTATAAGCTTTGTTACTTGGGATCCAAAATCAATTATTAATATTTTATCTTTATCCTCTTGAAGTTGCATTTATTTTTTTGATAATTTTTCAATTTCAACTTTTAATTTTTTACTTTTTTCACATAACTTATTGCAAAAAGAATACAATTTATCATTTAATTCTTTGCTTTTTTTGTAATCAGAGTTCTCTAATTTTAATTTTGCTAAAATATATGTTGCTTCTTCATTGATTGGGTCTAGCAAAATAACTGTATTTAAATTTACTTCCTGCAAGTTTTTTTTATTTAATTTGTGAAATATTTTTGACAAATACAAATAAGACATCTCATTTTTGGGGTTTAATATTAAATCTTGTTCAAATTTAAATTTTGCTTTATCAAAATTTTTACTTATGAAAAGACTAACCCCTTCTTGGAAATATTCATTTTTTTTGTTGGCAAATAGTTGATAGGGAATTAAAATCGCCACTATTATTATATAAAAAAAAAAATTTTTCATAGCTTATAATTAATTGTTTTTTGTGTCATTTCAACGCTATGTACCATGCTTTCATAAAATCCAGCTTTAGTAATTTTTACAAATTTAGCTCTTTTTTTTATTTCTTTTAAATTTTTAGCTCCAATATATCCCATTGATGATTTTAGACCTCCTTGTAATTGATAAATAATTTTTGACACGCTTCCTTTATACTCTACTCTACCTTCAACTCCTTCAGGAATAAATTTTGATTTATCTTTATAATTTTCTTGAAAATACCTGTTAGCAGAACCCGAAGACATTGCTCCAATAGATCCCATTCCTCTGTAGGTTTTATAGATTTTTCCATTTACTTTAAATTTTTTTCCAGGACTTTCATCAGTTCCTGCAAATATAGACCCCATCATAATTGCGTCTGCTCCAGCTGCTAATGCTTTTCCAATATCTCCTGAGAACTTGATGCCTCCATCTGAAATTATCTTAACTTTTCTTTTATTCAATGTTTTTTTCACTTCCATGATAGCCGTTATTTGAGGTACTCCTATTCCTGAAACCATTCGTGTAGTGCAAATAGATCCTGGGCCTATTCCAACTTTAATAATATCTGCGCCAGAATTATACAATTTTTTTGCTGCTTCTCCTGTAGCAACATTACCTACGCAGATTGGAATTTTTGAATTTTTTTTTTTATTTTTGATAAAGTATCTAAAACCTTTTTACTGTGACCGTGAGCAGTGTCTATGACAATCAAATCAACTCCATTATCTTCTAATGATTGAGCTCTATCTAGATCTTCTTGATTAGTTCCAATAGCAGCACCTACTAATAAATTTTTTTTTTTAACTTTTTGCACTTCCTTAGCCTGTAATTTTATTTTTAAATTTCGATGTATTATTCCAATTCCACCGACTTTTGCCATAGCTATTGCCATATTTGACTCTGTTACGGTATCCATCGCTGATGATATAAAAGGAACTTTTAAAATTATTTTTTTTGATAAATTAAGTGTGATATTGGTGTTTACAGGTAAAATATTTGAATATCTCGGGAGTATTAAAACGTCGTCAAAGGTTAAAGCTTCTTTTATTGATCCCATATAAACTTATATACAATTATTTAAATTTATAAAGGCTTTAAAACCTCACAATGTAAATAAGTCTCTTTTGACTCCTTTCGGCTAGATTCTGGTTTAAAGAAATTTACATTTTTATATATTGATTTAGCTAGATTTTTTACTTGTAGAAAATCTTCTCCCATAAATAATTTAGAAACTAATACACCCTTGGGTTTAAGTGTGTTTTTTGAAAAAATAATTACATCTGCACATAATTGGTTAGTTCTTATTGAGTCTAGAGATTTGTTGCCTGTAGTGTCAGCTGCCATATCAGATATTATTACATCTAATTTATCTTTAAAAAATTCTCTTATCCTATCTTTAGTTGATTCTTCAAAGATATTTCTTTTAATAAATTTTACATTCTCTACTTTTTCCATGTCTTTAATATCGATAGATAATATCTTGCCTTTTGTAATAATTTTACTAACAACCTGGGACCAACCACCTGGGGCAGATCCTAAATCTAATAAATTGCTATTATTCTTTATGAATTTAAATTTTTTGTTTAATTCAATTAATTTAAATGAAGCTCTTGATCTATATCCAAGAGTTTTTGATTTTTTAAAAAACTGATCTCTATGTTGTTTTATTTTCCAAGAATTGCTCTTTTTAATTCTTTTTGATTTTTTCATTATAAAATATCTTCATGGTCCTCATCTGATATTTTTTTTAAATTTTTTTTATTTTGAACATTATATATCATTATGCTTGCGGGTATTGATAGTATATATGCGACCCCAAATACTAAAAGTGTTTTTAGGGTGTAAAATAGTAATGCAATAAATATTACTCCTATACCTAATAATAAAAAAACTGTCATTTTTGGTGAAATTGAAATTTTTTTTAAAGCTAAAGTAGGTACTTTACTTACTAGTAATATGGCTACCGCTAAAGTTAAATAAGGTGTTAAATTCTTAATTTGAAATCCAAGATTCAAGTCAGTTAATTCATATATTAAAGGCATTAAAATTAATAGTCCTCCAGCTGGTGATGGTACTCCTTCAAAAAAATTATTTTTCCATTCTTGAGTTTCTTCTATTTTAGTTATATTGAATCTTGCTAATCTCAAAACACAACAAACTGAATAAAGCAGCGTCAAAGCCCAGCCCAATTTTCCATATTTATTTAATTCCCAAAAATATAAAACAAAAACTGGAGCAATACCAAAACTAACGAAGTCTGTTAATGAGTCTAATTCTTTTCCAAATTCAGAAGTTCCTTTTATTAATCTTGCAATTCTTCCATCTAAAGCATCTAGGATAGATGCAAATAAAATTAAAGTAACTGACAAAGTATAATTTCCATCTATAGAAAATTTAATTGAACTTATGCCTAAGCATACTCCTCCTAATGTTAAAATGTTTGGAAGAAGATATCTTGTTTTTTTTGATGTAACTAATTTAAATTTTTTATTTTCTTCCATTAATCTGAAGCTATTAAGCTTTCACCTGCCACCACATTTTGACCAAGTTTTGCTAAAACTTTTTTATTTTTAAAAAAAATATCTACTCTACT
>MDTG01408699.1_pt1 | contig 16310 bp, 18 predicted proteins | sample 811421 | NCBI WGS metagenome assembly MDTG01 (sample SAMN05326645, study PRJNA326480) | marine metagenome | isolation source: seawater | place: Pacific Ocean: South East | collected 2011 | reverse complement strand
GACCCAGCCGTCTATGTTATGTAGGACCAGTACTGTACACAAGACCTCGTCATCCTTTGGAAAGTCGTTCACCGATTCAAATTGGTGTAGAACTATACGGTGAGACTGGTTTGGCTGCTGATATAGAAGTTATCAGATTGATGATGGAAACTTTAGGATTAGTTGGCCTGAGAAATATTCGCTTAGACCTTGGTCATGTTGGAATATATCAAAGCTTAGTTGAGGGTTTAAATCTATCAAATCAGCAAGAAAAAGAATTGTTTAATTTAGTTCAAAGCAAATCTGTTCCTCAGCTTAATAATTGGATTGACCTAAATATTAAGAACCAGAGTCACTCTAAAATGATTCGATCACTTGTTGGGTTAGTGGGGGATATATCTATTTTGGATAATGCTCGTAAAGTATTATCAAATGCACCTGCTGAAGTTGAATTAGCGCTTGATGAGCTTCAGTCGGTGGCTAGTGCTTTGATTCAAAGCAGCCCTGGCTTAGAGCTATGTTTCGATTTGAGTGAATTACGAGGTTATCATTATCATACAGGCCTAGTATTTGCAGTCTATACATCAGGAGAGGGACAGGCTATTGGAAATGGTGGTAGATATGATCATGTAGGAAAAAGTTTCGGCAGATCAAGACCAGCAACTGGTTTCAATATGAGCCTTAAAACACTCGTTCAGTTTAATAAAAATAAAGAATACGTGGTCTCGGGCATATTCGCACCGTCCTCCAACAGAGAAGATCAACACGCTGTTATAAAAGAATTACGACTCTCTGGTAATAGGGTTGTGATAGGGTTTCAAGGTCAAGATCCAAATTTTGTTGAATTAGGTTGTGATCGTCAGCTTGTATTGAAAGATAAAAAATTTGAAGTTGTTCCGGTATAGTAAATCTAACTATCTTAGAGAAATTAAATGGGTAAGAATGTAGTAGTGCTTGGTTCTCAATGGGGAGACGAGGGTAAGGGTAAAATCGTTGATCTGCTGACCGATCAAGCTAACCTAGTAGTGAGGTTTCAAGGCGGACATAATGCTGGCCACACTTTAGTGATAGATGGAAAAAAAACGATTCTTCATTTAATCCCATCGGGTATTTTGCGAGCTAATGTAAATTGTTTGATTGGGAACGGCGTTGTTTTATCTCCTGATGCTTTATTATTAGAAATGGATGAATTAATTCAACAAGGTATACCGGTCCGAGAGAGACTAAAAATTTCTCCATCGTGCCCTTTGATACTACCTGTCCATATAGCCCTTGATCAAGCCCGAGAGCGCGCCAAAGGTCTGACTAAAATTGGTACTACTGGCAGGGGTATCGGTCCAGCCTATGAGGACAAAGTTGCACGAAGAGGCCTTAGACTAGCAGATATTTTCGATGAACATCAGTTTCCAATTAAGCTAAAAGTGTTAATGGACTATCATAATTTCATACTCACTTCGTTTTATAACGAAAAACCTGTTAGTTATGAAGATACGCTCAATAGATCAATATTTTGGGCAAAAAAACTAGAGAGTTTAGTTGGTGATGTTACTAGTTTATTGCATTCTGCAAGAGTGTCTGAAGAGAATATAATGTTTGAGGGCGCACAAGGCTCACTATTAGACATCGACCACGGTACCTACCCTTTTGTAACATCTTCTAATACAACAGCAGGTTCCGCTGCAACCGGAACAGGATTTGGCCCTTTACACTTAGATTATGTTTTGGGTATTACTAAAGCTTACACTACGCGCGTTGGATCCGGCCCTTTCCCTACAGAGCTATTTTGTAGTATTGGAAGTCACCTTAGCAAAAAAGGACATGAAACAGGAGCTACTACTGGAAGAGACAGGCGATGTGGTTGGTTTGACGCTGTAGCTCTTCGGCAGGCTGTTCGTATCAACTCTATATCTGGAATTTGCCTCACAAAATTAGATGTTTTAGATGGCATTGATACCATAAAAATATGTACCTCATACACAAGTATTGACGGAAAAAGTATTGGGTTCCCGAGACATGCAGACGATTACAAAAATTTATCTCCTAAATACGAGGAAATTCCTGGTTGGAGACAATCAACAGCTGGAATCAAAGAGATTCAAAATCTTCCAACTAATGCCCAAAAGTATATAAAAAGAATTGCAGACCTCTTACATATCCCAGTTGATATTGTATCTACTGGCCCTGATCGATCAGAAACAATTATTTTAAAACATCCATTTAATTGATTCTTTAAAAAAAATAAATTTAATTTTTGGTTAGTAAGTCTTAAATCTCTAAATATTTTTTTAAAATTTTATTTTTTCCAAGATCTATTGATTGTTCCAGTACATATATCAGATTTTTTCATCTTTTTAAGGTGGTGTCTGAGCATCACTTCAACTACAGGAAATGCTAAATCTTTCCAGGGTATTTCATTTTCTTTAAATAATTTAACTTCAAGTGATTCAATTCCAGCTCCAAAAACTCCATTAAGAATAGTGCCACTGTAAAAAATGTATACCTGGCTTATATGCGGTAAATCAAATAATCCACAAAAAACAGGCTCTTCAATCTGGATATTGGCTTCCTCTTTCGATTCACGCAGCGCTGCCTCTAAACAAGTCTCATTATTTTCCATAAAGCCAGCAGGTAGTGTCCATAATCCTACACGTGGCTCAATGGCTCTTTTACATAATAAAATTTTGCTATCAAATACAGGTAAACACCCAGCTATAATTTTTGGATTTTCATAAAAAATGGCATTACATTTCCCACAAACATCACGCTTTTTATTGTCCCCTGGGGGGATTATCAAGTTAGTTGCATTCCCGCAATTTCTACAAAAATTCATAAGAATTTTCCATTATATTTATTAATCATTAAGTATATATAAATGTGGATAGAAATTGTTATCCCACAATAAGAAAAATTTTCAAGTTGTATCCTAATAAAATTTATTGAATAATCTAATTTATATTAATTAAAATTACTGGACTAAAATGACAGGTATTGTTCCATCTCCATGTGTTTCCATTTGCTCTATGAATGATCAAGATATTTGTATTGGTTGCCATCGTAATTCTCGTGAAATTAGAGAGTGGATGTTGATGGACGACGCGGAGCGACACCAGGTAATTGAATCCGCTTTTCAAAGAGCAAAAAAAGATAACCCTTTTTATTGAAAAAATTACAAAGTGATCGTTGAACTAAAATTACACTATTATTTTAAATCACTCATTAAATTTCTTCTTCTGGGTCAATCTCCTTTGCTAACTGCTTAACTTGTAGTTTAGTGACACTTTTATCACTTAGATTTATAGTCTCGATTCGATAATTTTTAATAGTTAATGATACATTACCTTCCGGTATGTTTTCTAGATACTCTAAAACTAAGCCGCTCAAAGTTTTTGGTCCATCAGTGGGAAGATCCCAACTAGCTTCTTTATTTATTTCTCTTATAGTTTGAGATCCATCAATTTCGAAGAAATCATTCTTTATTATTGCCATACCAGGGTTTTCGTCCTCAGCCTTATTGGTTGTAAAATCGCCCACGATTTCTTCAAGAATATCTTCCAGAGTAACCAACCCTTCAATCTCACCGTACTCGTCAACGACAAGAGCTATTCGCCTTTGATTCAATTTAAAATTTAAAAGCTGTTTATTAAGAGGCGTATTTTTTGGAACAAAATATGGTTCACGAGCAAATCTTTTGATAGCTTTTTGTGTCAGACTCTCCCCTCCTATACGAAGTAATCTAGGGACATTTTTCATATGGAGAATCCCTTCGATTTGATTGATATCACCCCTGAAGATGGGTATACGTGTGTAACCACAATTTATAATAGTATCAAGAATAATCTCTTTTTTATCATCTAGATTGAGCCCTTTAATTTCGTTACGTGGAACCATAATGTCATTAACAGTAATCTCCTCAAGGTCTAGAATATTAATTAGCATATTTTCCTGTTCAGGGATTTTTTTGCTCGATACGCCTACTACTGTTCTGAGTTCATCCTTACTTAGGCCGTCATCTCGGCTTTCATTTGGATTGATTCCAAATACTCTAAGTAATCCATTTGAAAGTTGATTAACAAGCCACACAAAAGGATAAAATAATATCAGCAGAGGTCTAAGGATATGGCTTGAGAAAAAAGCAATACCTTCCGGATGTAAAGCTGCTACTGTCTTTGGAGTTACCTCAGCAAAAATTAACACTGCTAACGTCAATAATAGCGTACTAAAAAATATACCAGCATCACCATAGAGCCTGAAGGCTATGACTGTTGTAATCGCTGAGCATAGTATGTGGGTGAGATTATTGCCGATTAAAATGATTCCAATTAGTCTATCTGGTCGCTTTAAAAGCTTATAAGCCTTCCTTGCTCCACGATGGTTTTTTTTTAGATGGTCCAAGCGATAACGGTTCAGCGACATCATCGCCGTTTCTGAGCTTGAAAAAAATGCTGAAAGTATTAGCAGGCCAACAAGAATTGAAAAAAGTAGCTCTATAGAAGTGTCGTTCAAAGAAAAAAAAACCTTTTTTACCCATGGGTCGTATATGTTGAAGAAATTTTCTTAAATAGGCAAGCCCATTTAATATATTAGCTTGCAAGCAGTACCTTCAGAACAAATTTTGTACCCCAGTAAGCTAACGCTAGTGTTCCAAAACCTATCAAAGTCCAGCGTATAGCAGTTTTTCCTCGCCAGCCACGAAAATGCCGTCCCCATAGTAAGATTGCAAAAAATACCCATGAAAAGAGTGAAAAAAAAGCTTTATGAGCAAGATGTTGAGCAAAAAGATCTTCAAAAAAAATTAAACCAGTGGCAAGCGATAACGTTAGTAAACCAAAGCCTGCCCAAATTGTTTCAAATAAGAGAGATTCCATAGTTTGGATTGATGGAAAAATTTGAGGAAAACTTCCAAATTGCTTACGTCTAAGCCTCCATTCTTGAAGAGCCAGAAATAATGCCTGAAACGCAGCTATCGTTAACATGCTGAATGATAGAATTGAAATGAAAACATGAAAACCCACTTGGGTTGAAACTATGGGAGCATTTATCCCGGAGGTTTTGGTTTTCATCGCAACTGTTGTCATGGCGATAGACAAGATTAGAGCACTTAAGGGAAAAAGCAATAAAATGCAGTCCGGACATTGTCTTTTAAAGCTGCTTGCAAGTGCAATGCAGTTAATTGCAAAAATTATAATAGTTATTATAGAAATAAGACTAAATGTTACACCTTGGTCAGTAAACACCCATTGAAGGCTAGCATAACCATGAAGAAAGACAGCTGATAGCGAGAGTATAAAAATAACAGCAGGTTTTTGACTCGCCTTCTTACTCAGTTGCAGAGCTTGGTATAAAGCTGCTAATAGATAAAACATTATTGATGCAGTTGCTATAAGCATATATTCACTATTTTGCTGTTATTTAAATTAAAAAATACCTTGAAAGTGTGCCACATATATTATCCAGCTAAAAGAAAAGCTACATGTAAAGTTTAATATCAATAAAAAAGAAACCAATTATCATAAACACACGTCTAAATTACTGATTAATAATATAAATTAAAAATAACAAAAAATCCAAAAAAGACTAATTTGAATTATATTTAAGTTATAATAGCTTTTTAATATCAAAAAATGTGAAATAAAATATGCCAATCTTTCAAAATCTCAGCGACAAACTCTCTGACTCTTTTAAAAAAATTACTGGTAAATCCAATTTAACTGAAAAAAATATTCAAGAGATCTTGAGAGAAGTTCGTATAGCTTTATTGGAGGCAGACGTTGCTCTCCCAGTTGTTAAAAATTTTGTTGAAGACTTAAAACAAAAAGCTTTAGGGGCAGATGTTGATCGTAACCTTAATCCCAGCCAGCAATTCTTGAAGGTTGTTCAAAGAGAGCTAGAGATCTTAATGGGGGAGAGCAACGAGGAGTTAAATCTCTCCGTTCAGCCACCAGCCGTCATTTTGATGGCAGGACTACAGGGTGCTGGAAAAACAACATCAATAGCCAAGCTAGCGGCTTTTCTTAAAAGGAAGAAAAATAAAAAAGTTATGGTAGTAAGTGCGGATATATATCGACCTGCTGCGATTAAACAACTAGAGGTGCTTGCTGCAGATGTTGATGCTGAATTTTATCCAAGTTCATCATCTCAAGAACCTATTGATATTGTATCTGGAGCTCTTAAATCGGCTAAGGTCAAGTTTATGGATGTTTTGCTTATTGATACAGCAGGTAGACTTCATATTGATGATAAGCTGATGAGCGAAATTGGCCTCATTCATAAAACGACCAATCCAATAGAGACTCTTTTTGTTGCAGATTCTATGATTGGTCAAGATGCAGTCTTAAGTGCTAAAGTTTTTAATGACAGCTTACCTTTAACAGGAATAATCCTTACGAAAATTGACGGAGATACTCGCGGTGGTGCAGCACTTTCTATTCGTCATGTTACAGGAAAACCAATAAAGTTCTTAGGAACTGGAGAAAAAACTGATGCTCTTGAACCCTTTTTTCCAGAGAGAATAGCATCCCGAATACTTGGCATGGGTGATATGTTGTCGCTCATAGAAGAAGCAGAAGAAAAGGTTGACCGAAAAAAAGCAGAAATTTTTGCAAAGAAAGCATCACAAGGTAAGAAATTTGACTTGAATGACCTAAGAGATCAATTACAGCAAATGAAAAATATGGGTGGGCTATCCGGTATGATGGAAAAATTACCGGGACTTGGTGGTTTACCACAAATTCAACCAAAATCAGATATATCGGATAAATTTTCCCGCATGGAATATATAATTGACTCAATGACTCCTTTAGAGAGAGCTAAGCCAGAAATTTTGAATGGCTCTAGAAAAAAACGTATTACTAAAGGTTCAGGCTCCACATTACAGGACTTAAATCGATTACTTAAACAACATAAGCAAATGGGAGCTATGATGAAAAAAGTCAAAGGCAAGGGTATGAAACGTATGATGCAAGGTATATCTGGTTCTACAGCTTCTCAAGGAACAGGTATATTCCCAGGAGGAAAAAATAAGTTTCCTTTTTAAAGGTTTTTAATATCGAAAATTAGATTTAACATCTATAAGCTCGGTGCTATACATAAAGTCATCTTTTGGATATAATGTCGCGCCTCAAAGTTTGAGCTTTTCATATAAAAAATTATGTGGAAAAAAACCATCAAAAATATACAATTTAAAAGAGAGATTTCATGGTAACAATCCGTTTGGCTCGTGGCGGTTCAAAAAAACGCCCCTTTTACCATATCCATGTGACTGACAGTCGTCGCCCTAGGGATGGTAAATACATTGAAAGGATCGGTTTTTTTAACCCAGTCGCTCGTGGACAAGAAGAACGTCTGCGTGTTGATTTTGACCGTGTAGACCACTGGATCAAGTTGGGAGCAGGAGTAAGCGATCGTGTTTCTCAGTTAATTAAAGAAACCACCACAGCATAACATTCTGACCAAAGTGAACCCAATCAATCTTACCTCAGATTTTTCTTTGCCAGATGATCTTGCTATCGTAGGTAGAATTACTGGAGTTCATGGAATTAAAGGATGGGTGAAGATTCGTTCATATACTCAAGAGCAAAAAAAAATTTTCAATTACAATCCTTGGTGGTTAAGTAGTGGAGAAGGCTGGAAGTCAATTAAAGTTAGTGAATTTAAAACGACAAGCCATAATCTAATTGCACATATCGAGAACTTTGATGATAGAGATGTATCTAATAAAGAATTATGTCAAAGAGATATTGCTGTAGAGCGCTCTAAGTTTCCTAAGCTAGGTAGTGAAGAATATTATTGGTATCAACTGAAGGGGTTGAGAGTTTTTACAGCTGTTGGGAAAGTGGACTTAGGCACAGTTACTGGTTTAGTCGAGACTGGGGCAAATGAGGTCCTTGAGATTCAAGGAGATATAGATAGCCTTGATCTTAAGCAAAGATTAATTCCTTACGTGAAGCAGGTGATTTTGTTAGTAAACTTTGAATCTAACAGTATTGAAGTGGATTGGGATCCTGAGTTTTAAAATTTTCTGGTGATCTCTTAAGCATTATACTTGGTAAGTTTATTGTTATGAAGATAGGTTTTATTACATTATTTCCAGAAATGTTTGATGCGTTGCTAAATTATGGTATTAGTGGTCGCGCAGTCAAAAATAGCCTGCTTGAGGTAAAGATTTTTAACCCAAGGGTTTATTCGACTAATCAGTATCACTCAGTAGACGATAGACCTTATGGTGGTGGTCCCGGCATGGTATTGATGGCTGAACCCCTCCGTCACTCAATTAATGATGCCAAAGATTGGACAGGAGCCAAAACCAAAGTTATTTATTTATCGCCGCAAGGGAGAGTTTTAAGCCAATCTGGAGTAAAATCTTTGGCTACTGAAACTAACCTAATATTTATTTCTGGCAGATATGAAGGAGTCGATGAGAGGATTATTGAGTTAGCTGTAGATGAAGAGTGGTCTATAGGTGACTATGTTCTCAGTGGTGGTGAACTTGCAGCAATGGTTCTTGTGGATTCGATAATTAGGCAGTTACCAGGAGCATTAGGAGACCAGCTGTCTGCTGAACAAGACTCTTTTTCGGATGGATTATTAGATTGTCCTCATTACACGAGACCAGAGTGCTTTGAGGAATTAAGAGTGCCAGATGTGCTATTATCAGGAAATCATGACAATATAAGACGGTGGCGATTAAAAGAATCTATAAAAAGAACGTTAATTAGGCGCCCAGATTTATTAAAAAATTTAACTTTGAATAAAGAACAGAAACATATACTAAAAAATATAACCGAAAAACATGTTTTAAAAGAGTCGACTGATGAAAGTAACTAGATTATTATCCTCTCTGTTCGACGCTACTCAAAAAAGGTGATAATACCTAACTAAAAGAGGCTGAGGAGCAAATTATGAGCGGAAAAAACCAAATTATTTCGGCAATCGAAGCAGAGCAAATGAAAAAGGATCTGCCTCAATTTTCCGTTGGCGATACAATTATCGTACAAGTTAAAGTTATAGAAGGGACTCGAGAGCGACTTCAGGCATTTGAAGGTATTGTGATAGCAAAACGAAATCGTGCCTTAAATTCTGCTTTTACTGTTCGAAAAATATCAAATGGTATTGGTGTGGAGAGAACATTCCAAACATATAGCCCTCAAGTATCTAGCATATCTGTAAGTCGTCGGGGTGATGTACGTCAGGCCAAACTCTACTATTTGCGTGATCTTTCAGGTCGCAAGGCAAGAATCAGAGAAAAACTTAAAACCATTTAATCAAATACTTAGAAATAAAAAAAGCGCTCACAAGAAGCGCTTTTTTTTATGAAAAGTTGTTAAAATAAATTATTTTTTAATATTTATAGAAAAAACTTTAGCTGTAAAGTCAGGCAATGTAAATTTTTATTTTTTCAAAATTTGAAGATAACATGATTATTAAAAAAGATAAGATAACCATTGATAATTACCTAGATGCCATTTGGATGGAAAGAGGCTTAAGTAAAAATAGCCTCTACTCTTATGGGCGAGATTTGAAAATTTTTTCAGATTGGCTTGAAAAACAAAAAGTAAGTTTATTAGATGCCTCGCGACGAAATATACAAATGTTTTTATCTCATCGATTTGAGCAAGGTCTCTCAGCTAGAACTACAGCTAGACAACTATCCTGTTTAAGAGGCTTTTATTGCTATTGTTTGCGTGAAAAAAAAATCATAGCTGACCCTACGGTACTGATAGATAATCCAAAACTTGGCTCACCTTTACCTAAAACCTTATCTGAATCAGATGTCGATGCAATATTAGCTATACCGAACCTTCAGGATGCGCTTGGTTTACGTGATAAGGCAATGCTGGAGGTTCTGTATGCTTCTGGATTAAGAATTTCAGAACTTGTAAGCTTAAAAGTTCATGAAGTTAATTTGCGTCAAGGAATTATCAGAGTCCTCGGTAAGGGCAACAAAGAGCGACTTGTTCCTCTAGGTGAAGAGGCTATGAATTGGCTGCAACAATATTTGAAGGACTCAAGGCCTATACTATTAAACGAATTGCAAAGCGAAGTATTATTTTTAAGTAAACGAGCTAAAAAAATGACCCGACAAACTTTTTGGCATCGGTTAAAAAGATATGCTTTGGACGCAAAAGTAAGTCAGCCAGTTTCCCCGCACACACTTCGCCACGCTTTTGCAACCCACTTATTGAACCATGGAGCCGACTTAAGAGTTGTGCAACTTTTGCTAGGACATAGCGATCTATCAACTACACAAATTTATACGCATGTAGCTAATAGTCGCATGAAAGACCTTCATAGTGAACATCATCCGAGAGGATAAATTAAAAATAAAAGGTAAATACTTATGAAAAAAAAAATTAATAATATGCTGTTTTTTAAATTAAATATATTAGGATTACTGATAGTTTTTTTTTCAACCTTTTTGAATGCTGCAGAAAAAATTCCTGAGGATGTTTCGAAGAAAATCAAGTCCACTTTGAAGTTATCTCGCCCAGATTTAAAATTTGACAATATTGAGAGAACAAAAATCCCGAATTTGTATTTAATTAAGGTTGACCCAGATCAATATTTTTACACTAATGAAAATGGAGAATATTTGATAGTTGGAGATATGTATCAGGCAAAACCTTTTGGTTTTATCCCAGTCGTATCGGATAGTATATTAGATATGCGTAAAAATATTATTAAAGAGATTCCCAAAAGCAATATGATTATATTTCCGTCAGTTGGCGAAACAATGAAAACTTTGTATGTATTTACCGATGTTGATTGTCACTTTTGTCGTAAGTTCCATAATGAGACACTCCCAGACCTTACTTTAGCAGGCGTTGAGATTCGTTATCTTGCTTTTCCAAGAGCAGGTCTTGATTCCGAATCATATAAAAAGATGGCTTCAGCTTGGTGTGCTGAAGATAAAAATGGAGCATTATCTTCTCTAAAGAAAAGTGAACTCATAGACGAATATGTATGCAAGAAAAATCCTATTCGTAACCAGTTGGACCTTGGTCTTGAGATTGGAATCACAGGTACACCCGCAATGTTAACAGAAGATGGTATTTTATTAGTAGGTTACCGCTCGGCAAAAAAATTATTGGAAATCATATCTAGTTACTAAATTTGTATAGAATATTTTTAGTGCTTTGTGCTTAAAATAACTGATCTCTATATTAAAAGTTATATTATCAGCCAATATGTTTGCGAACTTCTTTTCAAGGATAGATTATAATAGCTTCAGCATTAAAGTGGTTTCATAGTTGGACTGAGTGTATTTTTTCTCGGATGTATAAATTCAACCAAAGACTAGGACGAAAAAATTGAAATCTATAAATATTGGAATATGTGGCCTAGGTAATGTTGGCCGAGGAACAATAAATGTTCTAAATCGCAACTCACAACAAATAAGGGATCGTCTAGGTTGTGAGATTTTATTGAATCAAGTTGGGTCAAGAAGTAAACCTAAAGATTTAGATTTAAAGAAAGTTAATTTTGAACAGGATATATTTGCCGTTGCAGATAATCCCTATATCGATATTCTCATAGAGCTTATAGGCGGTACAACAGTCGCGAGAGATTTAGTTTTAAGAGCGATTCAAAACGGCAAACATATTGTAACTGCTAATAAGGCACTAATAGCTGAATTCGGAAAAGAAATTTTTTTAGAGGCAGAAAAAAAGGGTGTCATTGTTTGCTTTGAGGCGGCTGTAGCAGGCGGAATACCTATTGTTAAAGCACTTAGAGAAGGTCTAATAGCCAATAATATAGAATGGATTGCAGGAATAATTAATGGAACTTCAAATTTTATCCTCAGTGAAATGAGAGATAAAAATAGAAGTTTCAAGGACGTCTTAAAAGAGGCACAAGATTTGGGTTATGCTGAGGTTGATCCAACTTTTGATATTGAAGGAATTGACGCTGCACATAAATTAGCGATATTAGCCTCATTGTCTTTCGGGAGTTCAGTTCAGTTCGACAAAATATTTACAGAGGGTATTACAAAAATTGAACCTCAAGACGTAGAGTATGCCTCACAACTAGGATACTGCATAAAGCATTTGGGTATTGCGAGAAAAATAAAAAAAAGTATTGAATTGCGTGTCCATCCAGTTCTGATTCCAAAAGAATGTTTGATGGCAAATGTTGATGGGGTTATGAATGCAGTCTTAGTTAAAGGAGATGCTGTCGGGCCAACTATGTATTATGGCTCTGGAGCAGGCGCAGAGCCAACAGCGTCTGCTGTGATTTCTGATATTTGTGATATTGCACGAATAATTGAGTCTAAATCACAACAAAATATGGATCACTGTGTCCACAAATATGAACCTTCAAAAAATACCTCTGTCCTGCCTATATGTGAGGTTAAAACTGCAAGTTATATGAGAATTACCGCCTTGGACGTTCCAGGTGTTCTAGTAAAGATTACTAAAGCACTTAGCGAGGAAAATATTAGCATCGAGGCAATTATTCAAAAAGAACCAGCTTTTGAAAAAGATCATGTTCAACTCATCCTTTTGACAAATAATGCAATTGAAAAGTATATCGATGCTTCCATAAAAAAAATTCAAGCGTTAGATGTAACAAAAGGAGATGTAGTTAAAATAAGAGTTGAATCGCTGACTTAATTCAACTAAAAATGTTTTATAATAATAAAAAACAATTACTTATGGGTTAAAAAGGCAAATATTTTGAAATATGTAAGCACTCGTGGAAAAGCTCCAATCTTATCTTTCGAAGAAGCAATGCTAGAGGGACTTGCCAGTGACGGTGGTTTATATGTCCCAGAAAAAATTCCAAATTTCACTAGAGAAGAGATTTCAACGTGGTCGAGTCTAACATATGAAGAATTAGCATTTAAAATAATGTCACCATTTATTGACGGTGAAGTACCTGACGATGATTTGAAATCGCTCATAAATAAAACTTATAGAACTTTTAATCATAAAGCGATTGCACCGCTTGTTCAAACCGCACGTAATGAATTTGTCCTTGAACTTTTTCACGGCCCTACATTAGCATTTAAAGATTTCGCTCTCCAGTTTCTGGGTAATCTTATGGATTATGTGCTGAAAAAAAGAAATCAGAGGGTTGTTGTGATGGGTGCAACTTCTGGGGATACAGGTTCTGCTGCAATCGAGGGATGCCGCCACAGTAAGCATTTGGATATTTTCATACTCCATCCTCACAATAGAGTGTCTGAAGTCCAGCGCAGACAGATGACAACTGTTTTACAGAATAATGTTTTCAATATAGCTTTAGATGGAAACTTTGATGATTGCCAGAATATGGTTAAAAATAGCTTTAATGACCAATCCTTTTTGCCAAAAGATAGACAGCTTGTAGCGGTTAACTCTATTAATTGGGTGAGAATTATGGGACAAATCGTATACTATTTTTATGCAGGACTGGCACTAAATTCACCATATCGTCCAGTATCTTTTTCAGTTCCTACTGGAAATTTTGGTGATATATTTGCGGGTTATCTCGCTAAAAAAATGGGTTTACCCATAGATCAGCTTGTTATAGCTACAAATTCCAATGATATTCTTCATCGGTGTATTAGTAATAATGACCTAAGCATTAAAACCTTAGTTCAAAGTTTATCTCCATCTATGGATATCATGGTCTCTAGCAATTTTGAGAGAATGCTCTTTGATCTTTATGATCGCGATGGAAGAATGATAAATAATCTAATGTCTGATTTTAAATCAAAAGGTAAGCTGATCTTAACAGATGCAGTTATCGCTAAGGCTCGGAAATTATTTTCAAGTTACCGGCTAGACGATGACAGTATGACAAAAGTTATGTCTAATATTTGGAAAACGTCGCAGTATGTCGTAGATCCACATACAGCTATTGGTGTTGAAGCTGCAAGAAGAACAATCAGCCATAGAGACGCACCTGCTATATGTCTCTCTACAGCCCATCCTGCCAAATTTCCAGAATCATCGCGTAAAGCTGGATTTGAAAATGATCCTGAACTACCTCCGCATATGTCAGACTTGTTTGATAGAGAGGAAAGATACACAATTCAAGCAAATAATATCTCAGAAATACAAAAGTTTATTGCAGAGAACATATCTTAAATGTTCATTCCAGTTAGTTTGAAAAATATTAATTTAACTCAAGCTGTTTTATTGTCTGTTTTGATTCATGGAGTTTTTTTTATAAGTTTTGATAAAAGCTTTATCCCAAAAGTACAACAGGACTTAGAGATAAGTTTTAATCCCGGAATTTTTGAGGAACCTACCCCTATAACAAAAGATCATGAAATTAAGTTAACTAACCCTAAATCAAAAAATTTGTTAGAAAAGAAATCTGAGGTTGTTGAGAAAAAGAATTCGGAAAAACAATTATCAATACCAAAAAAAAATTATGAAAACACTAAGCCAGGATCCAGTAAGGTAGACCAAGAAAAATTTATCGACTTGTTATCTAGACATATAGCTAAATTCCAACGATATCCGAAACTCGCACAAAGAAGAGGTTGGGAGGGAAAAACCTTACTAGCTATAAAGGTAACAGTTTCAGGTGAGCTGATTTCAAAAAATATTAGTATTTCTTCTGGTTTTAAAATACTTGATAATGAGGCTATGAAAATGATCGATAGGGCAATGCCATTACCAGTTTCATCAAAGCTATTAAGCAATAAAATTCTTACTATTTATGTTCCTATCAAGTTTGAAATAAATTAATTAAAAGAGATAACTTTATGATTATGCAGGTTATAGACGGAGCAGGTTGGCCAATTTGGTTTTTAATTTTTACCTCGATAATAGGCCTTTCCATTATATTAGAGAGAGCTTGGTTTTTAAGAAAAGAATCAGTCATACCAAAAATATTACTAAACACAAGTAAAGCAATGATTGATAAGAATCATATAGACATAGAAGAGCTTAAGAGGCTATGTAACAAAAACTATCTAGGTGAATTATTTTCGACTATTTTGGAAAATCAAAATTCTGATGTTGCAGTTATAACTGCGTTAGTTGAGCAAAAGGGAGTAAATATTAGATACCAGTTAGAAAAACATTTATCTTATTTAACAACTGTAGCAACTGTAGCTCCATTGCTTGGCTTATTTGGCACAATTATTGGTATGGTTGAGCTATTTGGATCATTTACCTCAGGCGGTAAAGATGTTTCAGCTTTTGCAAAAGGTATTTCAATAGCTTTATATAATACAGCAGCAGGTATCTTGGTTGCTGTACCAGCAATGATTGCATACCGTTACTTTAGAACTAAAGTCGATCATATTCTTAATGAGATGGAAGTGTGCTCCAATCAGCTGATACATTCAATATCTAGTCTAAGGGATTGAACTAGTGAATTTCAGGAAAAAAATTGGATCTGACGATCCAGAGTTAAATTTTATACCCCTAATTGATGTGTTACTCGTAGTCATCATTTTTTTAGCTGTCAGTACAACATTTGATAGCTTTAGTGAATTACAAGTAAATCTTCCAGTTGCAGAAGCGGCTGTACAAAAGCATAAAAATAATCCTCTAGTTATTAGAATCACTGAAGATAGAAGATATTCTATCAATGATAAAATTGTGCATGTTAACTCACCCACAGACCTTGAGGTTTTTCTTAAAAATATATACGACAGAGACAAAAAAACAACTTCATTAATCATAAATGCTGATGGTCGTGTAGATTATCAGACAATAATTAGTGTTATGAAGGCATCTCAAAATTCAGGTTTTACCAAAATAAAATTTTCAACTAAAAAAAATTGACTATCCTAAAATTACAATAACGTTTGAAGGAATAATAATCTTAAAAAAGTGAAATTTTAAATTCATGGACCTACAAGAGTAAATTCTTAAACTAAAAAATCTTCCATAGAACGTTTCATTTGAAGACACAATTTTTTTTTATAAATATTATATTTTTGAGCCATTAGAATTCAAGAATGCAAAGATTTTAAATAATATAGATGAAAATAATGGGTCATGCAAAATATTCGCTTTTGGCCTGTTAAATATACTTAAAGAGCCTTAGGTTCTTCATTATCTTGGTGATTATTATCGAGAGCATGTCTTAATGGGTCCTTGTGATGTCAATCATCAAGGTATAAGAAGTTTCATCAAAAATGGATGGTCAGGTACCCAGTTTGAAAAAGAAGCTTTGAGTTTAAAAATTTCTTAAATTTTAACTAAAAAACTTTATTAGGGATTACTAGAATGGATATAAAAGATAAGGCACGAAAATATTTAATGACTTTTTTATTAAAAATATTAAAAGATGATTACTCACAAAATGAATTGGAAAATCTTTTTATTCTCAAATATCAAGATGCTGATCTCGAAGATATAAGACAAGAAATTATGAAGATTATT
>MDTG01286674.1_pt1 | contig 16311 bp, 18 predicted proteins | sample 811421 | NCBI WGS metagenome assembly MDTG01 (sample SAMN05326645, study PRJNA326480) | marine metagenome | isolation source: seawater | place: Pacific Ocean: South East | collected 2011 | reverse complement strand
GTGCGCAGGCACGCCCTCGCGCAGCAGATCCTGGAGTACGTGATCGAGCGCGAGCTGCTGTGGCCCGACGCGACCGACGACCTGGGCGGCTTCATATATTCCGGCCTCAAGCTCCGCGCCCACGCCGGCCTCTGGGGGCTCTCGCTCGACCGCCGCGACAACGGCGAGCCGCACTTTGCCGTGCCGTGTGAAGCCTGGGAGCCGCGGCTCGTCGAGGGCTACGGGGGCTCCGCTGCTGCGCGGGGTTCGCAGGCCATTGTCTCTGCCTACCGCGCCGCGCCGCCGCCCGCCATCGGCCCGGGGACCAACCTGCGCGCGGTCGCGGCGGGCATGAACAACCCAAAGAACCCCGGCGACCACTGGGACGGCGCGACGTGCGCGCGGCTGCGCGCCGAGCTGGTGCGGCCCGTCTCCAGGTCCATGGTCCAGGGGACGATCGCGGCCGAGGCCGGAAGCTGGGACGGAGGCGCGAACAATGTCCTGTACAGGTCGACCACGAAGGCGTTTCACCGGGACCCCAACGCGAAAGCGGACTTTGGCACCATCGCCGCGATGTTCCTGTACACGAAGGAGCTGCTCTCGAACCAAGGGGGCCGGTGCGCGGTCTCGGGCATCCTGCTCCGCGGGCTGAGCGGCCCCGTCGAGGAGCGCGTCTTCCGCATGTCGGTCGACGCCATCGACCCGCTCAAGGGCCACGTGCGCGGCAACCTGCGCCTGATCTGCCAGTTCCTGCAGGCGGGCGCGGGTGACAAGAAGAAGAAAACGGAAGATGTCCGGGACGGGCCGTCGCAGTGGACGCCCGCGCTGTTTCGCGAGTACGTGGGTGTGAATGCACGGGAAGAATCATATGTGTTTTTTCGCCCCGCGCTCCGCCCGTGCACACAGAGCCGCGCCCGTGCACAGAGCCGCGCCCGCGCACAGAGCCCGCGAGCGAGACCATGGGCCGCCCCCTGACCGCGGTCGTCCGCGCCGGCCCCATGACAGTACCCCTGGCCAATGCCATCCGGCGCACGCTGCTCACGGACGTCGCCACCGTCTCCGCGGCCAAGGTCACCTTCTCGTGCAACGAGAGCGTCATGTCCGACAAGCAGCTCGCGCACCGGATCGGTATGCTCGTCTACGAGGCCGAGGCGGACGAGGTCTTTGAGCTCGACGCGACGGGGCCCGAGTGCGGCTACAGCTTTGTCACCGCCGCGAGCCTGCGCGCCAAGGGGGGCGGGCGGGTGGTCACGGATGCGGTGCCGCTCGTGATGCTGCGCGCGGGCGCACGGCTGCGCTGCACGGTGACGATGCGCCGCGGGACGGGCGGCGAGGACGCGCGCTTCAGCCCCGTGGAGGTGGTCGAGTTCCGCCCCGCGGAGGGAGCGGTGTCGCTGACCCTCCACCCGACGGGGGCGATGGGGTCCAGCGAGGCCCTGGCTGCCTCGCGCGCCGCACTCCTCTCCCGGATCCGCTCGGTGCGAGAGGAGGCGGCGGGGCTGTAGAAAATTGTGGTCGTGGGGGGAAACGATGGCCGACGACAACCCGTACACGGAGTATGCCCATGCCGTCATGGCACGGATATCGACCGTGCGAGAACCGTTCACACGGTATAGCGAGTGGCATGCCCTGGGCATCAAGCGTGTGTCGCTCGCGACCCACCTCCACCCGGATGACCTCGGGCGCATCGCCATCGAGCTCTCCCAGGCCACCAGCGAGACTTTCGCGACAACGAACGAGCTGATCGCGGAGGCCGAGCAAAAATTAGAGCCGGGGGATCCCATTGAGCTCGGGGTGGCCGTCACGATCGTGCGCAGACTGGCCGAGGCGTCGCGAACGTGGCTCGAGGAGCTAGAGGCGTACAAGCAGGCTTTGTTTACAATTATCGACAGCAACAGGATGTACCATGCAATCCCTTGTGCGCAGCACTCCGTGGTCTGCGTCATGATGGCCCTCCAAGCGATGGTGCTCTCCAAGGCTAGAGTAGTTATCACCCCGTGCGGCGCAACGCACGCAGACTTGAGAAGGCCGTATGGCTAGACCCGCCATTCGCACGGCGCGCGGGCCGCCTAGGGGATGGCCTCGAAGAAGCAGTAGAGGGGGTCGGAATCGAGCGCGGTGCCGCCCGGCGCTTCGCCACCCTTCGCGACCGAACTCTTTTTGCGCCGCTCTTTCTGTGGGGTTTCCGACGCCTCCGTGTCCGCGACCTCGCCGCCACTCGCCGTGCTCTCGCCCTCGTCCTCCGAGTCTGTCCCCTGGGCCATCGCATCCATCTCATATACAAAGTCCCGCATCTTCTCGCTCGGCTTTGCTCGGTGCGCGCCCTTGGCACCGAAGAACACCTTGATTGCCCATGCGAGCAGCGCCAGAGCCCCGGCAATCACAGTGATCCGCACAACGGACTTGAAATGCGACTGCAGCGTCTGCCCGTGGTCCGGCGTCGGGATCACCCCCTGCTCGATATCGCCCCGCACGCCGCCGCCACCCTGGAGTGGGGGGGCCGGCGTCGCCATGGAACCGACGCCCGGCGGCACGCCGGCCGGGGGCCCAAACATACCCTCGGGGGCCGCGGACTCGAACATCGAGGCGCCTCCCCCCGCCGGCGGCGGGTGTGCCAACTCCTGGAGCTGTCGCAGTGCTCCCCCGCTCATGGTCACTCGCTTTGATCACTGCGAGACACTCGTGGCCCCCGTGCATGAACGCGGCTATCACTCTAGAAAAAAACATACCTGATAGTCAAAGCACCGCGGGGATGAACGGCCGCTCGCTCAATCCGTGTCGCACTGTGCCCCGGCCGCGGGGGCGGCTGGTGGTCACGAGCGCCCGCCCTGCAGTAGCTTCGCCGCGACCGGCGACCGCCGCACGGCGACCAACGTTCAGCGCTGGGCAGCGACGAGCGTTCCACCGGCTGTGGACAAAGCTCCACGTCGCCGCGGTGGCGTACGACCGCGGGATCATCGACCACGCCCAGTATCGGGATATCGTGGAGCAGGTGCACATGGCCATCCCGTGCTCCAAGTGCTCGACCGCGTTTGCGGCGGAAAAGTCGCAGCTGCTCGCAGCGGAGCCCGGGGGCGCCTCGGGCGCTGCGTACCGCGTCCACGACGCCGCATCGAAGCGGGCAGACCCGTCGCACGTCTCCCCCGCACCGCGGGTCGTCGATGCGACCGCAAGTCGCGAGCTCGGTGTGCTCGTCTTCACGGCACTTCGGCGCAGCGGGTGACCGCGGCGCCCGTGCCCCCGACCACGTCGAGAATCTTGAGAAGCCCGGAGCACATGAGGTAGCACGCGCCGTGCTGCTCGATATGCTCCCGCGAACCGGCAAACTCAATCTCGACGAGGTACTGGGGCTCGCCCTCGCTCGAGCGCTGGAGCGCCTCGGCCGCAGTGCGCGAAGGCGCGTCCCACCGCATGGTGACGTCGTAGCGCCATGGGCCGTAGTGCGCCGTGGTGCGACTCGCCAGTGCGACGTGGTCCGGCTTCACAAACTCTGGTACCTCGTCGGGTGGTACCGGGCACTCGGTGCTGCGGTCGCAGCGCACGTTCCACGGTCCGCACGCAAGCTCGATACGCTCAGTCAGCTCCTTGCACACTGTGGCGGTGCTCATCGTGCACTTGTCCGAGTCGTACGACACCCGGGTGCGGACGTGCCTGCCGTCCTCGAGGGTGTAATAGTAGTCAGTGTGCTCGCGCCACTCGCTGAAGCACAGGGTTGCGTCCACTGAGCTGGTCAGCGACCCGCACCGCTGCAGGAAGTCGTCGGTCGCGGCGAACCCCACGTCGGTGCTGAAGCGCCCGCCACGGCGGGTGCCGAGGCGAAACTCCAGCTCCGCATTCTCGGGCGCCTCGCCGTGGCGCCGCAGCACCCCCGCGAGCTGCAACACCGCATCGCACAGCCGTGGGTGGTTGGCCTCGAGCCACTGCGGGGGGTGCTCGGGCTCGGCCATGCGCCGGTCGCCCGGTTTCGCTCCCTCCCCCGGTCGCTATGGCTGCGCCTCGGTGCACACAGGTGAAAAAACACTACGTTACATTCCACACACACGGCTCGCAGCCCTATCCTCTAGCCCCTACGCACAGTATGATCGTCCCTGCCCCCGCTCTCCAGCTCCCACCCCTTGTACAGGAACCACCGGCACGCACTTCGATGTGTGATCGTCCCCCGTGTCCCCGTGTCCTCCAAAGTATACACCACACTGTTATGGTGACGTGTGAATGCCATATTCATGGTGACCACCGAGCCCACGATCCGCCCCGGTAGCAGGGCGTCGACACGGAGGTACCGGCGCGGTGCAGGGCGCCGCCCGCGCCCGCGGGGGCATGGTAGCCTGACCAGTATAGAGTTCACGTGCACATCGAGCAACGGCCACGTGGAAGGTGATAAATCGACGAGGAGGTACGGGCGTGCAAACAGCCGCAGCTGTTTTGTGCACATCGCGTGCCAGATACTGTCCAGTGCATCGCGTGGCAGTGCGAGCCAGTGGCCGACGAGCGTCATCACACGCTGCTGCTGGCGGATAGTGAGGTCCTTCAGGGGGCGCCCCAGGGCCAGCGTAGCCGCAATGCTCGTATTGGTCGGCCAGAGACACGGAGGTGCCATCGCGAGGCTGCGTGCTCCTGCGGCTGTCAGCATGCCATCCTCCGGTTTATGTGGCAAAAAGTCGGTCGCAATTAATAACTACGACCAAAAAAAGATCCTGCACATTGTCGCCGAGACGCAGACCCAGAACACAAGCACCATGGGGCACGAGTGGCACGAGCTCAGTACAACGGGGCTGGTGCCCAAGTGCACGCTGCCGCGGCGCCGCGTCGAGCCTCGCAGCGATGTCGACGACTTCATGCGCGAGCTGTACTACGAGTGGCACTGGCACCACCGCGCCCCCGCGGTGCCGCGCAGGGGCCGACGAGTGCGCTCCCGGGCACGGCAGAACAGTGGGGAGGAGAGGGGCGAGGCGCTCGATTCGGAGCTCGTGGACAGGCTCGCGGCACTGGCGGCTTTTGAGCGGCTCGCGCATGCGGAGCCGGGCACACACGCAGAGGTGACGGTGACGAGCATCGCCGAGAGGGCGGAGGCGGCCTCCGTGCTCGCCGCCTCCGCCCCGACATCGGTGACGGTACCGTCGTTCATGCACGAGCTAGTGCTCACGGAAAAGTGCTGCGATGTGGCGGTGGCGCTGCGACTGCACGCGATCAAGTGGAGTGTGGTGGCACTGCTAAAGTCGTCACCGAGGATGGTGGACCCGCGGAAGCTCCGAGCTGTGGCCGGGGCGCTGCCGCAGGCCGCGGGGCTCACCCCATACAGCGACGAGACGCAGATGGAGGCGGCGACAATCGCGACGACGTGCATCGGGTGCACGGAGGCGCACGAAATCTTCGAGCTGCACGGTGCGGGGTGGTCGACGACGAACCGCAGGCTGTGGAAGGCGATGACGGCGGACGGCGCATTCCGGTGCCCGCGGTGCAGTCGCGGGCGGGTCGTTAGCATGCTGTAGTTTGACAATTCATATAAAGGTATTCCTGGGCCCCAATTCGTGCGGCGTTTCGCGCTGCGAGCGATGTGGCGGGGGTGTCGCGTGTGACTGTTCGAATAACAATTCTGAACCTGTCGAATCGCGCCGTGAACTGCGAAAGAGGGCACCGCCGAGTAGACCCTCGCCTGAGCCTCGCCTTTGACCCTGGGGTCCAGGAAAATCGGTGTCGGCGGCTGTGATCGTACTATACGCACTACTATCACCCGAAATTGACAATCGTCGCGCCCCCGCATCCAACACTGCAGCATCGAGGGTAGGAGAACTTACAAACCGAGACAACGCACGGTCATCGTCCTGTCTGCCCGCTTCCGCCGTGTTCTCCTCCTGGAACACTTGACCGAATCGCTGCCCCGCGGCTCTGACTCTATCGATCCTCGAGGCATTGAGGTCAAGACCACTTTCACCAGTGAACGCCCTATGACCGCCCTTCCCGATCTTCCACGTGGTCTTGAGGACGTCCACGGGCAGCTGATGTATCTTGAGTCTGTACAAGCCCCCCGCGACACCCAGGTCCATGAACGATGTCAACCCCCGGTTGTTTTCCCACATTCGATGGTGGAAGGCCCCGATACCATCGGCGAGATCTGCGGCAGCATCGGCTATCGAGTCGCCCACCTCGTCCGCCTCCTGAGCCCCCCGGTCCCAGTACTCGGATCCGAGGATCTTCTCGGAGCACGAGCCGCCGTTCACTTTCTTGCAGATCGCCTCGAACTGGTCTTTAGGGCACGCCATGGCCGCCATCCCGAGCAGGCTCGAGTCGTTCGGGCCGTAGAGGTCCGCATTGCACGCCGCCTTGCACTGGTTACCGGAGAGGCTCGGGGCCACCTTGCGCCACCGTGTGCTGTCGCACTGGAGCCCCGCCGGGGCGCTGCACGTGTACGACACACCGTCTGAAAGCAGCGTCGGGAGGTTGGTGATCGCACACTCCCTGTGGTCGGGGCACAGAGCGGCCTCCGAGTCGCTGAGGCAGCCGACGCTCGTAGCCTGGGCCGACATTCGTTTTCCCTGTGCGATAGAATAAAGGTCATGGCATGCAACGACGTCGACTGCGCCCAGCAGCTGGCCGCGCAGAGGCGGCGCGGTGGCGAGTGTGCGGACTTTCGCGCCTCGCCATCCGACCGCCCGCTCGTCGCCCCGCCCGCGGGCGGGCTGGCGCCCCGCCCCGCCCCCGGGGAGTACCTCGCATACAACATGAGCGAGAGCATGCACCCCGTCGAGTGCATCAAGACGTGCCTCGAGTATGTCAACCCGTACACTCGCGGCGACGCGCGCCTCCCCCCCACCGCCGACCGCGGCCTCGGGCGGGTGCCCGAGAGCGACGGTGGGGTCACCGGCTACCGCGACAACCTCAACCCCGTGGGCCGCCCGCAGCATCTCGCGGCGCTGCGGACGGCCGTCCTCGCGGCGCTCGGCGAGAGCGAGTACGGCGACATGATCGACGCCGAGGCGATCGTCGTGAGCAACGAGGCGGACGTCGGCGAGCTGAGCTCGGACAACGCTCGCTCGCTCGGCCCGTGCCCCCTAGGGGCCATCCTCTCGAGCCGCCACGCCCTGTTTGCCGCGCCGGTGCGGATCGACGTCGCCCAGGCCCTCGGCGCGGTCGCGGCCGCATACCCGTGCTACGCCATGACTCGGACACGCGCGATCGGGCGGCTGCCGCTGCTCCCCGGGCCCGGCCTCAACATCCATGCGACGCTCGACCCCGCAGTCTCCGTGGCCCCTGCCACTCTCGGCTATGTGTTTGTCCGCATGCCCACGTGGCGGAAGTTTGCCGACGATGCGACCCTCCCGCGCGGGCCGAGCGTCGCCACCGGGTACGGCGACACCGCCGCACCGGTGACCGTCCCGCTTCCGAAGGGGACGGCGCCGCGACCGCTCGCGGTGGCGCCCGACCCGGCCGCGCGCATCGGCCCGGTCGACCGGGCGCTGCTGAGCCGCTCCGACGGTGTGTTCGTGCCCTACACGATCTGCACCGGCCCGCAACTCGACGCCGTGTACCGTGCATGGCAGCTGGAGGACATGAAGCCCGGTCCCGGGACACAACTGGCGACCCTGCACCTCTCGATGCTCGTGCGGTACCTATACCGCCCCCGGTACACGGCCAATGGCCTCCAGGCGGTCATCATGGAGCGCGACGCCGTGTTCGAGCAGGTGGCCGAGCTTCCTAACGACTCCCTGCTCAAGGACATGTGCGATGCGAACCCGGCCCTCGTCTCGCAGGCGTTCTGCAACTGTAGTGCGCCGGGATACCGCGCGGTCGTGGGCTCGGGGGTCGAGTCGGCACGGCGCCTCGTCGGCTCTGTGTACCTTGGGAGCTCCACCCGGGCGGTCCCGGGTTGCGACACCGTGTGCACCGGGTCGTTCGAGTCGGCATCCGGGCGGCCCCAGCTCAAGCTCGTCGAGCCGCGCGAGGGGCTCGACCAGTGCCCGCCGATCAACATATGCAATATACAGGTGAACGTCGCCAACACGAGCGCCGGGCAGGGCCTCTACGTCAACCCTTCGTGCGGGGGGGCCCAGGGGCAGATACACTCGTACATGCAGCAGAGGCAGTCGGGGGGGAGGACGGCCGTGCGCATGCAGCCGCCGGTCATGACAGGAGCCGCGATCGCGACCCTGGTTCTGGGGTGTGTATTAATAGCCTACTGGGTTCGCGGGCACAAAAACTCACCGGCCGGGCGGCCGTGAGCCGCCGTCGCAACCACGGCGCGATGGAGCCGCCGCTGCAGGCGCTGCTGGAGCGCGTGCCGTTCGGGTCGGAGCTTCGTGTGGGCCCGCCGCGACAAGGCGCCCCGCCGTGCCCGCACCGTGCGACCAGCGGTGCGGTGCAGCTGTACGTGCACCTCGCCGCTTGTCGACCGAGTGCACTGTGCGTGTGGCAGCAGCAGTTCTGCGCCGCCCGCGTGCGGCAGTGGCGAGGCATCGCGGCCGTGCGCACGGCCGCCGCGGCCAAGAAACATGCGATGCTCGTGTCGGGGGTCTACGACCGGCTAGCCACGATCGACTGTGCGCTATCCTATCTGAACGAGCACTACGAGGTGTTTGCGGAGACCCACACGGAGATGCTGCACCGCCTCGGGCCGGAGGCCCCGAGTGCGGAGCCGCAAATCGAGCAGCCGTGTGCTGTCCACTGGCTTCCAGTGATCCGGCGAGCGGCCGAGAGCGGAGCCCTGGAGCCCGTGGCCTCGTCCTTCCTCGAGTGGCACCGCTGCCAGGTCCACGGTGCCTTGGCCAGGGCGTCCGTCGTCACGCTGCTGTCGGCCGTCCCCGTCGTCACCACACCGGCCGTCGACCCTCTCCGCGCCGCCGCTGTCGCCACCGAGGGGGGGCGCATGGCGCTGCTCCGCGTTGGCTTCCACGAGTCGGTCGGTGCGTGCAACCCGAGTGTCGACCCCGCCGCGGCCGTGTACTTCCTCGCGGAGACGGGCGAGGCGCGCCTCCGCTGCCCCGCCACTGATTCGGCGGTGTACTACGAGGCGCTGTGCTCGGCGGTCACGCAGAACCGACGCCCGGCCACCACGCTGGTCCTCCGGGTACTGGACGGTCGTACAGATGTATTCCTGGGGGTGGCCTCGCCCCCCCCGGCCGGGGAGAGCGTGGGGCTCGTGACGTTCCTCGTGCCGTTCACGGCATGCCCCCCGCCGACGTTCCGCCGCACGCTGACGTGGGAGGGGGTGCTCAAGAACGGCGGCCTGTGGCGCTGGGTCGTCGCCTCGATGGAGCTGCCGTCGTCCGGGATCCCGCTCGACCAGCGCGCACGATCGAAGGCGGGTCGCGAGGCCGCGCTGGTGCGCTTGCAAGAAATCCTGCGCGAGCACCGCGGCGCCGGTTTTGACGGCCCTGCGATGCACACGGTGGACGCACTTTCGTCGACCGCGGACACAGTGGCGGCGCACGCCGACAACCCGGGCAAGCGCTCGCGGTCCGCGCCGCTGTGCATCGAAACACTGGCCGAGGTTGACCCTCCCCGTCTCGACTCGGACACGCTCGCGCCGGTCGTGGCACTCATGCACGCGTGCGGCGCTGTGCTGGCGATGCGCCCCGATCCATGCACCCCGTGTGGGGAGTTGATCGACCAGATGGCGATCCACGCGGTGGGACCGGCGGAGGAGGGTGACCGTGCGGCGTTGCAAAAATAATGTATGTCCACTAAACAAATGGAAATGACAGTCCAGGAACTTTTCACGTACACTTTGTATATCATCGTCCTGCTGGCGGCGGCGGTCGCGGTCCACGTGGCCATCCCGACCGTGCCACTGCCCGCCGCTGCACTGCTAGTCCTCACCCCCGGGCTGAACGTCATCACTGTCATCGCGGCGCTGTACATGGCCTTTGTCGCACATCGCAAGTAAGTGCGCCTCACTGTAGGGGGCCGATCACGCCATCACCCCCCTGGACGTGACTCATGAGCTGTGCACCGTAAGCGCTCTTGTCCGAGATCCCGACTAGTCCGTGGTGCTTCCGTGCGTGCGCCGTGGTGGTCGCGGACGAGCACCCCGCGAGGACTTGCCGAACGCAATCGGGTGCGGCGTCGGGCATCAAGCGACAGAGGTCGTCCGCGGCGCGCTCGGCGACCGACTGGGTGACGTACATGCGTCGCTCCTCGGACATTTTTGTTGACACTATGACAAAATGAGCATGCGCTGTGCGATCGGCCTCGTTCTCCCCGCGCTCGGCGCCGCCCATGCCCCGGTCTTTGACCACGGTACGAGCACTGCCCCGCTGTACCTGGGCGATGCGACCGCGGACTCGTGGGCAATATGCATCGACACCTCGCGTCAGGTGGCCGCATACTACACCTTCCGCGCAACCGAGGCACGCGGTGGTGCGGACGGCGACTTCTGGATGGGGCTGTACACACCCGGATGCGCCCGGGGTAATCAGTTGTCGCGGTGCGCCGACGCGACGGCGAGCTTCACCGTCGCCGTCTGGGGGCTGGCGGCGTCTCACTGTGCACCGTGGACAGGGTGGGGGGAGACGCCACTGCGCCCGCAACAAAATGTGACCGGGGCGGCGCCCGGTGGTCCGGACCTAGCCTCGGCCACGGTCTTTGTCTCCGCCCGTGCGGAGCGTGTCGAGGAGCCCGTCTACGAGCCGTTCACACCAACCGTCTTCACGCCGCGGGGCTCCTGTGTCGCTCAGTACCCCGCCTCGGCAGCCAACCTGACGCTCGGCGTGTGGTCCGCGAACGGGACGGGGGGGCACGCCTGTGTCGGGCTCGGGCGGGCGGAGCGAACGGTCTACAGTGCGACGAACGTGCTTCTGCCCTCGAGGTGGCGGTGGCAGATGTACCGCTGGGGCTGCTGGGGCATCGTTGATTTGATGTGGCCCGTGGTCTGCCTCCCCCCGCTCCTCCACCGACTCGGGGCGTGGCTCGGGCGCCCGGCGCCCGAGCGGTGGCTCGCACTCGTCGTTTCGGCGCAGGTGCTCACGGAGCTCATCCTCGTCAACTGGGCACTCCGCACCGCATCGCCCTCGGGGGCGTCGGGGCTGATCGCCCCCGTACTCCGGGTGATTCTGCCACTCTGCGCCATCGCGGCACTGTCGGAGAGTGCGAATCTGCGGGTTTCGGTCGCCGCGCTTTGCATGCTCGCGCTGCTGAACATGGCGTTCGTCGTCGGGCCTGTGGCAGTACTCGGATTGCGTCTACGCCGTGAGCGCAAACTGTAGCACCCGCGATGGCTCGCCGGCGCACTGGATCAGTGCGAGCGACGTCGTCAGCGCCCCGGTTGTGCGGTCGACCGTGCGGTGGTGCATGTATACGTTACCGCACGTGTCGCGACGCATGGGGTAGTACAGCATTGGCACGCCCTCGAGTTGTGCGATCGGCGAGCCCCTGGCCGCCTCGTCGAGATCCCCGGAGGATGGCATCGCGTGGACCGCGACCGGGGTCGTCTCCGCCACTGTGCAGTACACACCCACGGGCGCGACGCCCTCGTTGACAGTGTGCACTGGCGCGGGCTCGGGCTCGGGCGCGGGCGCGGGCGCGGGCGTGGGCTCGGGCCTGAGCTCGGGCTCGGGCTCGGGCTCGGACCTCGATCGCGACCGCATGCGCGGGTCCATGCTCAGGACGTTGTTGGGGGCGTATGGAACTGATGTCGTAAACCCCATGCCCGCATCACGGCCCAGGCCATTTTCGCCACTGCGGTTTCCTAGACTGCTCGATCGATATGCATGCATGGTCCGACGTGCTTTTGAGATTCAAAGGTGTATTTGATATACATTCACACGAACGCAACCCAGTCCGTACTTTCGATCACACACCCGAACCCTTCGCGCATGCTCCGCTCACAGTTTGCGTCGCGGTAGTTGCGGTGCCACACTTTTCCATCCTTGGAGAGTCGAAAGTGGTGCAGTGGGTTCGCCGCCCGCATGGCCCGGTCGACAAACTCGGCGGGCATCCGCGGGGCGCACGGGTACCGCAGTAGAGACATGCCATCCACAAACAGGTGGTTGGTATTGCCGAGGGCGGCACAGGGGGCGAAAAGAAACGGCGCAAGGTCGGAACTCTCACACTCGTCCTCGTCGTCGGTCGACATGCCGCCGCATGTGAACGGCTCCATGTGCATCGGATACCGCCCCCCGTCGCCATGCAGGTGGCCGGCCACCGCCAGTGTGCACCCCGCCCAGTGCAGCTGGCGGCGGAGCTGCGGGCACGCCCCCGCAGCGAAGCTGCTCGCCCCGCAGCCCTGCGCGGGGACGTGGCTCGCGACAATGTACCTCAGTGACGACGGCGAGCACCCGAGTGTATCGGCCAGGGTCCACCGATCCGGAATCGCGCCGACTACACGGCTGTAGATGAGCTTGTCTTCCGCATAGAAGGCGTTGTGTGTTTTCTGAAACCCTTGGCGGTAGCGCGGCGAAGCGAGCACCGATCCGTAGATGACCGTCGGCCTTGCTGTCTCTTGGCCCAGTACCAGGCCGCACTCCAGCAACAGCACCGCCTTGTGTGTTCTCCAGCGGTAGCGCGGTGGCAGCATCGACAGCAGCGTTTGCTGGATCGGTATCATCTGCTGCTCCGACAGCGCCCGTCCGCACCAGCCGGGCGACAGCAGCGGCGACCCCTCGCCGTACAGCCCGCGCAGCGCCTCGTACGCCTCGAGCTCGTGGTTGCCGTACACCACCAGCACTCGGTCCACACTTTCTTGTTCCGCCACCCTGTCAATCGCCGCGCCGTCCACCTCGTCCCCTAGCATCAGCACGACGTTCAGCTGGCTGCGCGCCCTCGGTGATGTGAACGGCAGCTCATCCAGGTGTCGCGGACGGAACTGTATCCCTGTCCTCTCCTCATCGTCGTTCCCACCGCGCCGCTCGCCCCACTGGTCGTCGCCGTACGGTACTACCTCGACACACTCGGCCTCCGCACCCTCGCGGCAGTGCTCTTCGAGGGCGTCGTCGTAGTGCGACGGCGCGACCGCAAACTGCATCCCAGCCCCCGTGTGCCCCTGGATACCGAGCATGTGTGGTTCGCTGCAGCAATTGGCTACATTATTTGGTCGCAGTTTGATGACGAGTGACACGCTTGACGATATCGCGACGGCAGCGGTCGACGGTGGCCACGGCGGCCGGGATGTCTACACCGGATGCCCGCTCGAGAGACGCATCGTCAGCGATGCTCCGTGCCGCATGCAGGTGGGCGGATGCCGTGCATATGTTCATCAGGGCAACGTGGGGTGACTTGCCCTTGACGGCCGCCCGTGCGGAGCGCTGGGCGTCGAGCACGAGCGCCGCGGCGACCGTGTCAGTGTGGGAGGTACCGTGCCGCAGTGCGCGGGAGAGTACCGATGCCAGGAGGACCGCCACCACGGGGGCGGCAACCGACACCATCTCTCGAGTGACCACGAGCTCAATGCGACCCTCGCCCATCGACACTTTGTCGTACAGCGGTGGTTTTTATTCACCCACGACCGCCCGGCTCAGCGCACGAGGCGGCACCGCGTGCATATGAACTGAGCCTGCGGCCCCCCTACCTCCCAATCGCGCTGCCACACATGGTCGCACGTGGTTCGAAGTATGTCGTTGCACTCTTTCAGTGCCTCTCGCTCGCTCGCCAGCTCCCTCATGAGCGTGGCAATGTGCTGCTGGTGCCCGTCGCGACGCTCGACGAGCTCGCACATGGAGGCGCTCATCTTGGAGGGGGTCCACACGGGGCCGCGGGGCCGCGGGGGGGGCCGTGCTCGTGGGAGTGCGGGCGGTGCAACATAAAACACGGTGTATTCGCACACATGCACTACTCGTCTAGAATATCTAGGAAATCGTCAATGTCGTCTCTCTGGGCATCGGGGGACCGCCTCGGACCGGAGGGGGCGCCGCGGGGAACCGCGCCCGCCTCGCGGGGACGCAGCCGCGGTCTCTGTGTGTACCACTCTCGCTGGTGCATCATCTGACCCGCCAGTACCGCATCTTGGAGGGGCTGAAATCCGTCGTCTGCATACACACCCGACTCGTGGTCCTGGGTGTAGGCGTCCGGCAACAGCACCGGTGCAATGAGCGTCTGGCATAGACTGGCGGTACAGCACAGCTCCCGGAATTGCTGCCACGGTCTGTTGTTGTATACGGACAGTGGGTTCATCTGGTTAAGGTCGCCATCGTCGTTCGTTTCGTCGAACTTCTTCTTGATCTGTGCGAGCCGTACCGTCTCGCGGTTGTAGTAGCTCGCCACCTCGTCACCGGGGATGTAGATAGTCATCGGAAGATCCTTGTAGGCCAGGCTCATAATGTCGCGCATGTGCCCGATACGCCGGCCAATTCCCTGAAGGGACGCCCTCCCCCCCAAATCATTCGGAATCAGTGGCAGTAGCTTGGCCATAAACTTCGGGATGTCACTCTTGTCAATGCGCCCGGCCTGCTGTAGCAAGGTGAGAACCGTCGGGAGCGGCAGGAAAACAGTGTGGGATGCCATGGGGAGCACGCAGTGTGGCTGTGCAGCCCTGACCGCCACTCTGGTCGTGTACCCTTTGCCCCTGTGTTGCAGTGCGGTCAGCATCGCAAACTCGCACGCCTGGGCCATGCCCGTGGCCTTGATTTCTTGGCGGAAACGCTGCCACGGCTTCTGGCCGTTGCTCTCGCGACTGGCACTCTTCGACCGCCGCACGCTGTCCATAACCACGCTCAACATCTCGTGTATATCCTCTATAGTGTAACCCCCCTGACCTAGCGACACGCTTTCGGAGTAGTCCGGGGGGGTCGACTCGTCGTCGCTTGCGGCAGAGGGCTTCCGAAACACCAGCACCAGGGTCTTTCGCGCTGCGATCGCGGTGTCGTCGAGGATTGCTTTGATATCTTCCTTGTTCACATTCCCTACCCGACGCCCCTGGATCGCCACGACTGTGCTGCCCTTCGGGATTCCATCGTGCTCGTCGGTGTAAACAGTGGCACGATTGTTTTCGATTGTCAGTTGTATCCCGAGGGCGTTATTTTTACCGCGCTCGATGCGGCGAGCGTACAATGAGGTGTCCCCGGGGCTCTCACCGTCGAGGGGAAAGGTGGCGAGAAATTGTGTGTACAATGATATCCCGCGGAGGGGTCGTACCCACATGTCGTCCGGCTCGAAGACCACTGGCTGGGCACAGCACGCGAGCAGGGTGCTAGCGCTGTTCAGTGACATGGGGATTTCGTCGCGGCCATATGGGTTGGTTGTGACGGATCCCGGGCCGTAGACCTGGACGACCAGTAGTCGGGTCTGCCCCGTGCCGTGATCGTTCATGCACCGCCGCACTGTCTGTACCATCGCCCTGTCGTACCGGGGCAGGGGGATGCCATTCTCGTCGATTGTACCGACATAGTCGCGGGTGATCAGCACAACCAGTCGGTCCCGCGACCTGGGACACCGGTCCAGGTGTGTCTTGAATACCACCTTGTCCAGTACGATGCGGATGTACTCGCGCAATGACTTTGAAGTCGATGTCTCGTCCCCGTACACCGCTGCCTCTTGGCAGTGCCGCCCGAATGTGTCCAGTGCAATCCGAATGTGCTGCTTCCAAGCGATGTGTCGGTCGTCCTCCTCGCCGTCGCCCGGGGCGACGTATCGTAAGATCATGGACTTGAGGTTTGATTGTGCCGATCCATCTTTCAGCATATTGACAACCTCGCTGGCCGTCCATCGCTTCGCCTTCTTTCGCGCCAACCGCTCTTCGGGGGGTATCTCGTCGCCCATAGCATCGTCGGCGTCCGCATCGTCGTCCGAAATGTCGTCGAAGGCGGCCTCCATGTCCTGCTCCAGATGGAATAGATCGCGCAGTCGGTGAAACTCGTCCATGTCCACATCTGCGCCCCTCGCACCGGCCTCGGCCTCGGTATCGGCCTCGGTATCGGCCTCGGCCCCGGCCCCGGCCTCGGCCTCGGCCTCGTCCGCCGCCGCGGCCGCGTTCCGAGTACTGGTAGTCCGCTTCTCTTATTGAAAGCGCGCGGCGCGGTTGCGGTGACGCGTGAAAGCCGCTGCAGGCCTGCAGCAGCGCCGCGGCGACGGCGAGGCGCAGCATCGCGCGGGGTTGCTTGCGCAGCAGTGTGGTGTTGTTACTGCGCCGCGCGCGCAGCTGTTGCGCCCTGTGTGCAGCTGCCGCTTGCGCTGCAGATGAATCGCTCACAGCGGTGCGCAACACGCAGCGTTGCCACTATCGAAGTGTGCGGTACTGGAGAGCAGCACGAGGTGCGTTTATACTCTGAAAACGCAGGTCTGCGGGCAATCAGCAGCAAGGGCTTTGGTGCAGGCCTAGAATTGCTAGTGTGTTTATGTCACGCTATCCCGCACCGCAGGATGCGTCCTGAAGCGTCGAGCCTCGGCCGCCGAGAGATCCCTGCGCCG
>MDTG01248872.1_pt1 | contig 16311 bp, 21 predicted proteins | sample 811421 | NCBI WGS metagenome assembly MDTG01 (sample SAMN05326645, study PRJNA326480) | marine metagenome | isolation source: seawater | place: Pacific Ocean: South East | collected 2011 | reverse complement strand
AAACTTATGAACAAACAATCAATTACAAATTATTTCATAACAAAAAAGAAAAAACCAATAGGCATAATTCATTTACACGATATCCTATAAATAAAGATGAAGTACTCTGTAATAATAAAATCATTAAAATATTTTTTATTATTCTTATCAGTTTCTATCTTTACAATCCTTGTTGTTAAAAGTGTAACTCAAAAAAGTCCTAATCAGAGTAGTTTGATAACATTTGAAAGTGAAGAAGTCAGCTCAACTACACAAGTTTTAAAGAAACCACTTTTTATGGGATTAGATAAGAAACAACAACCCTTTAGAATATCTGCCCAAAAAGCAACAAGATTTACTAATAGTGAAAATATCTTTAATTTAGACAAACCAAATGGTGAGATAGAAACAAACTCTGAAAAATTTTATATTTATGGTAACACAGGTATATTTAATAACAACGACCAAACCTTATTGATAAATGGTGATGTTGAGTTTACAAATAAAGATTCTATCAAGTTTGAAACCTCAGTTGCCGAATTTGACTTCAGGAAGCAAATACTTACAGGAAATGAATCAGTTATAGGAAGAAAGAGTGATTCAATTATAAAGTCAGAGGGATTTAAAATAATTAACAAAGAAAATAAAGTTATTTTTTTTGGAAAGTCATATCTAACTCTAAAGTAAGTAATTATAAGAATGTATCTATTAGTATTATTAGCTTTATTTTTTTCTGAACTAAAATCACAACAATTAATTGATGGTAAAAAAGATAATCCAGTTGAAATTTATGCTGAAGAATCAATTGAGTGGCACAAAAACGAAAAAAAATATCTAGCAATTGGTAACGCGAAAGCAAGTAGTGGAACAATGTCACTTACATCAGAAAAAATTGAGGCCTTTTATAATGAAAAAGAAGATTCTGCAATGGACATAAAGTTAGTTAAAGCCCATAAAAAAGTAAAAATAACAGATAAAAAACTTGAAATTGTTGGGGGCCATTCTGCCGAATATGACTTAGAGAAGGATTATTTTGCAATATTTGGGAAAAATCTTATTTTAACATCAGAAAAAAACAAGCTTAAATCAAATAAAAAAATGGAGTATTGGCGAAATAAGGGTGTTGCAATAGCATCTGGAAAGGCTTCCGCAATTAAAGATGCAGAGTTTGTTATTAAAGGTGAGAAGTTAATTTGGTTTATAGACGAAGTAGAAGAAAAAATGAATGTTAAAAAAATTCTTGGTTTTACAAATGTTTCAATTAGAACAAATAATGAGGTAGCATTTAGTGATAAAGCGCTTTATAATAGGAGTACTGGTATTTGTAAATTATTTGGTAATGTTAAACTGCAAAAAGGATCAAGCTTTCTTACTGGGGATTACGCTGAAGTTGACATGAATAAAGGAATTAGTAAATTACTCCCTGCTCCCAACCTAGATAATTTGAACGAAAATAGAGTAAGAGCATTGATCGATAAAACAGAAAATTATGAAACTAATGAATCAGATTAATATACCTTTTGTTGCTGTTCACAATAAAGGACTAGAAATAAATAACATTTCAAAAACTTATAATAGAAAAAAGGTTGTAAATAATGTTTCAATAAAACTTAATAGAGGCGAATCTGTTGCATTACTCGGACCGAATGGGGCTGGTAAAACTACTTTGTTCTATATGATAATGGGATTAATTGGAAATGACGGTGGCTCAATTTTATTAGATAAAAAAGAAATTTCAGAGTTCCCAATGTATAGAAGGTCTAAATTAGGAATAGGTTACTTACCTCAAGAGTCATCTGTTTTTAGAGGTTTAAATGTTGAGGAAAACATTTTGGCTATTTTAGAAAAATCTTTAAAAACAAACGATGAAATCAAAAAAACATTAGAAAAACTATTATCTGATTTTGGTATCGAGCATGTCAGGAATTCACCGTCCCTTTCATTATCTGGTGGGGAAAGAAGAAGGTTAGAAATAGCAAGATGTATGGCATCAAAACCCAACTTTGTTCTGCTAGATGAACCGCTTGCAGGCATAGATCCTATTGCAATCCAAGATATCAAAAATTTAATACAAAATCTAAAAAGTAACAACATAGGTGTTCTGATTACTGATCACAATGTGAAGAGTACTCTGGAAATTGTTGATAGAGCATACATTATTTTTGAAGGTAAAGTTCTTTTTGAGGGGAAACCTGATGAGATTGTAAATAATAAAAATGTTCAGGCTTTTTATCTAGGACAAAACTTTTAATAATGGAAAATAGAATACTAGTTTCTGGAAAACAGACAAAGATTGGACTGTCTTTAAAAAAATATTCTACCGACTCAATAATATCAACATTAAATAAATACTTTAAAGATTTTATAAGCTCAAACATCTTATTCTCAAAAGATACTTTTAATTTTAGATGTGAGATAAGTATTCATCTTGAAAAGACAATTTTTATAAAGTCACATTCTTTGAGCAATGATGCTTATGGTGCCTTTAATCTAGCAAACGAAAAGATAAAAAAAAGAATTAGAAGATACCATAGGAAGTTAACTGACCACAGAGCTAAATTAACAAAAAGAGACTCAGAGACAAATGCAAATGAATACATTATAAAGAATCCAGAAAAAGTTAAAACCAGCATTAATGAAAAAGAACCTGTTATCATTGCTGAATCGGAAGAGATTATCAAGTCCCTAACTGTAAGTGAAGCAATAATGTTGATGGATCTGAACGACCAAAATGCAATCTTTTTTAAAAATACTAAAAATAAAAGACTAAATCTTTTGTTTAAAAGGGCAGATGGAAATATAGGTTGGCTTGACCCCAAAAAAACGACATGAAACTTTCAGAATTTATTAGTAAAAATTCAATTTTTTTAGACGTCCAAGCTGATAGTCAAAAAAATGTTTTTAAGATCTTAGGAAATATTTTTTCGGAAAAAAATAAAACCTTATCGTCACTCATAATTGACAAGCTGAACGAAAGGGAAAGATTGGGAAGTACAAGTGTAGGTAATGGAATTGCGATACCTCACACAAAAGTAAATGGCATTAATGAAACTCAAGTCATTTTTTTAAAACTGAGAAGTGGAGTAGACTTTTCAGCCTCTGATGGTAAAAAAATTGATCTAGTTTTTTCTATTATTGCTCCAGAAAACTCAGAGTCCGACCATCTTTTGATACTCTCTTCAATATCAAACTTTATAAGAAAAAAACAGAAAGTTGATAGACTGAGAGGTTTAACGACTATTGATGAAATATTATTTTTATTTTCAAAAATTTAGTCTAGTGAAGACTAATGTGTCTAAGACCAGACTGCATAATCGCAGCTATGGCTGCTTCTTTGGAATCAAAAGCAGCTAAAAGCGTTCCGTCAGAAGAATAAACCGAAAAAATGTCAGTACTAAAGTTATCAGCGCTATTAATTTCTTTTTTTATAAAGGCATAACTTGAGGCTTCCTCACTAAAAGAAAAACTTTCAACAATGCTATCTTTATCTATTTGATTTGCCATTTTCTAAACTTATTAATTTTTCATTGTTCGACTTAGTGCTGTCCTTTATTTCTATTTTTTTTGATTCTTCAGAATTAATCGGTTGGGAAAGATCAACTGACAACAATCCATTTTCCATCGACGCCCCTTCAACTTCTATTCCTTCAGCTAAAACAAAGTTTCTTTGAAATTGCCTAGTAGCTATTCCTCTATGAAGAAATATTCTTTCATCATTATCTTCCTTTTTAAAACCTTTAATTTGGAGTTGGTTGCCTTCCAAATTTATTTCTAAATCTTGTTTTTCAAAGCCAGCAACTGCTATTGTAATTCTGAGTAGATTGGATGAGATTTGTTCTATATTATAAGGTGGATATGTTTCAGTAGACAACTTTGATATTCTATCAATCGTTCTTTCAAACTGTTCGAAGCCTAGAAGAAATGGACTGTTAAAAACTGACATTCTATTCATAAATCCTCATCAATTAGAGCGATAACTGTGAACCTTACAAAAGCGTTCTATATATTATCTATAATACATTCAATTATTTTTCAACAACTTTTTCTTAACAAAATAGAACCACTTTTTAATAATCAACAAATTCTCTTCGTATTCATTGTGTTATATTACTGACTTAATGTAATTAAAATTAATTAACAAGCTTTGCAAATTTAATTCTTTCAAATTTGGTGGAGCTGGACGGGATCGAACCGACGACCTTCTGAATGCCATCCAGACGCTCTCCCAACTGAGCTACAGCCCCTTTGCAAAGAAATTATTTACTCTGATTTAATAAAATCACCAACGTCCTTAATATCCTCTCCTACACCAGATATGGCACCGCCTATCGTACCGCAACTTGATAAGAATATTAATAAGGTAGATAAAAAAAATAATTTTGTCATGATGAAAGTGTATTCAAAATATTTGATGACACAATAGCAACTATAGATTATTCCTCTTCTCTCTCAATTTCTATCATATCTTCTACTGAATCGTCATCGTCACTAACAGAAGGCGCAAGATTTTCATCTTCGTCAATTCCATCAATTTTAATTTCTTTTTCCTCAGTTGTTTCTTCGGGTTTAACACTTTTTGGTGGTCTTCCTCTTTTAGAAACATTGGTAAGCAGCGAAGTTAACTCATATCCACAATTTGGACAAATTATTGGAAATTTTCCAAAATCAAAAAATAAAGTACTGCATTGAGTACACTTTCGTTTAGCTCCTTTTTCAAAATCTTCCATTTTACAATTCCCTTAATGGTTCAAATAAATTATAAATCAATTAATGACAAAAAATACATTTACTCTTAAATCGTTAAAAAGTAAATGCCTTGCTGGTAAATTATCTGTTCCTGCGGATAAATCAATTTCAATTAGAGCGTTACTAATCTCTGCAATCTGCTTTGGGAATACAAAGGTTTCAAATCTACTAGAATCTGAGGATGTAAAAAATACATTAAATTGCTTAAAAAAACTTGGAGTAAAGATTTTAAAAAAAGGAAATCAATTTGAAATATTTGGACAAGGGGGTTTTTTTGAAGGTTCTGAAAAAGAATTATTTCTTGGTAATTCTGGAACAGGTTTAAGATTACTTATTGGTTTATTATCCACAAGAAATATTAACTTAAATTTTACAGGTGACGAATCTCTTTCATCCAGACCAATGATGAGAATTATAGAACCACTAAAAAAAATGAATGTCTTGATAAAACACAATAACGGTTTTCTCCCAATAAGAATTGAAAATAACAATGATTCTTCCTTTCCAATAAAATATTCATTACAAATAGGTTCAGCCCAAGTTAAAAGCGCAATTCTCTTAGCAAGCTTAAGTTTAAGTGGGACAACAATAATAAAAGAAAAATTCCCAAGTCGTGATCATACAGAAATTCTTCTTAAATATTTAGGAGCAAATATAAAAAAGGAAAAGAATATCATCACTCTAAAATCCCCGAATTTTTTAAAACCAAAAGATATTTTTGTGCCAGGAGATTTTAGCTCAGCGGCTTTCCTAATAGTTGCGGCCCTAATTACAAAGGAAAGTAAAGTTATCCTTCAAAATGTAGGACTAAATTTTTTTAGAACTGGGCTTTTGGAAGTCTTGAAAAAGATGAATGCAAAAATTGATATTTTCAATAAAAAGCTCATTAATGGTGAGCTAATAGGAGATATTATTGTAGAAAGTTCAAATCTTGTTTCTATCGACGTAAACTCAAACATTGCACCAAGGTTAATTGATGAATTTCCAATACTTTTTGTTGCAGCGTCTTTTGCATCTGGAAAATCTACTTTCAAGGGACTTGAGGAACTTAAATTTAAAGAGAGTGATCGATTAAAAACAATGGCTGTTGCTTTAAAAGGTGCTGGCGTACAAATAAGTTTAAAGGAGGATTCTCTTGAAATTATTGGAAATAAAATACAACAAGGAGGTAATTATGTTATTACAAAAAGTGACCACAGAATTGCAATGTCAATGCTTACTTTTGGTCTTGCCGCCGAAAAAAGTATAACAATTGACGATTCTTCAATGATAAAAACCTCTTTTCCAAAATTTAAGGAAACTATGAACAGTTTAAATGCAAGCATTAGAAATGTTTCAAAATAAAAAACCCGTTATTGCTATTGATGGTACAGCAGGATCAGGAAAGGGTACTTTGGCGAAGAAAATTGCTAAAACTCTCAAATTTGATCATTTAGACAGCGGATTATTATATAGAATACTTGCTTATGAGTTTTTAAAATTCAACAAAGATTATAAAATACTTCGTGAAATTGATATCGATTTAAATATTTTTCTAGATAAAAAAAAAATAAAAAAATTGGATTTAAGGTCTGTAAGCATTACAAAAACTTCTTCTGAAATAGCAAAACTAAAATTTGTTAGACAAAAGCTTATCTCATTGCAAAGAAAATTTGCTAATTACCCGCCCAATGGGATCGGTTCAGTTATTGATGGCAGAGACATAACAAGTGTAATTACACCAAATGCAGAAATTAAACTTTACATTGATGCCAATGTAAAAATAAGAGCTGAACGAAGACTCTCACAACTAGGTTTACCTAAGAGTAGTTACAGTATGATTTTAAAAGAACTCATTGATAGAGACCTTCAAGACAAAGAAAGAAAAATATCCCCGTTAGTTCAAACCGCAGATAGTTACTTTATCGACACAGGAAGAATTAATGAAGCCGAGGTGTTGACCATAGCTGTTGACCACATTAAAAAAAAAACAGATATTATTTAGTGATTGCATATGAGACCAAAATTTTGTAAACCAATTAGTGATTAAATCAGAGGAAATTATATTGGAAGAAAATTTTAACGAACTTTTAGAAAAAAGCCTTTTGGACTTTAAATATAAAGAAGGCCAAATTATTAAAGGAACAGTTCTGTCGATAGTTAACGACACAGTCGTTGTAGATGTTGGATTAAAATCAGAGGGTAGAATCCCAATTAAAGAATTTCACTCCCCTGGTGAGGAACACAACGTTAAAGTTGGGGAAAAATATGATGTTTATCTGGAGAAATTAGAAAATAAAGAAGGTGAGGCACTTCTAAGTCGCGACAGAGCAAGAAAAGAGGAGTCGTGGAACAATTTGGAAAAGATTCAAGATTCAAATCAGCAGATAATGGGTATAATTACTGAAAGAGTTAAAGGGGGTTTTGCCGTCGATATTAATGGAGCTTTAGCATTCCTTCCGGGTAGCCAGGTCGACCTAAAACCAATTAAAGACATTTCACCACTCCTAAATAAACCGCAACCAATGATTATTTTAAAAATGGATAAGTTGAGAGGTAATATTGTTGTTTCCAGAAGAGCACTATTAGAAGAATCAAGAAAAGCTGATAGAAGCAAACTCTTATCAGATATTTCAGAGGGAGATAAATTAAAAGGTCTTATAAAGAACATTACCGACTATGGAGTTTTTGTTGATCTTGGAGGGATGGACGGTTTAATCCACGTTACTGATTTGTCCTGGGAAAGAGTAAACCACCCGTCTGAAAAATTTAAGTTAGGTGATGAAATAGAGGTAATCGTAACTAAATATGATAAAGATAACAATAGAATAAGTTTAGGCTTGAAACAATTAACTGAAGATCCATGGAAAAATGTTGATAACGAATACAAAGTTGGCTCCATCATAAAATCAAAGATTTCTAATGTTGCTGATTACGGTGCGTTCGTACAACTTGAAAGAGGAGTTGAAGGTTTAATTCATAATTCTGAATTAAGCTGGGTTAACAAAAATGTTCATCCAAACAACATTGTAAATGTTGGTGAAGAAGTTGAAGTTATGATACTTGAAATAGATCATAATAAAAGAAGAATTAGTCTTGGAAGAAAACAGTGTATTGAAAACCCTTGGAAAATTTTTGCTGAAAAAAATAAAAAAGGTGATGTTATAGAAGGAAAAATTAAAAATTTAACAGATTTCGGTATTTTCGTTGAATTATCAAATGTTCTAGACGGCTTAATTCATCTATCAGATATTTCTTGGGAAAAGTCAGGTGAAGAGGCTATTAAGAATTATAAAGTCGATGATCTTATAAAGTTTAAAATTCTAGAAATTGATTTGGGCAAAGAAAGAGTTTCACTTGGTATTAAACAACTATTATCTGATCCTTCAAAATCAGATGATTCAATTAACAAAATAGTTACAGGTATAATAAATGAGATAGAGAAGGATAAAATTATCGTAACATTTGATAAAGATAAAAAAGGTTTTATTAAGAGAACCAACCTCGCAAAGTCTAAAAATGAACAAAATACAGATAGGTTTGCCGTAAAAGAAAAAATTGATGCAAAAGTTATAAAAAAATCAACAAAAGATAAACTTTATGAGTTATCTGTAAAAGACCTTGAAATACAAGAAGAAAAAGAAGCACTCAAGGAATATGGGTCAAGCTCTTCTGGAGCTAGTATTGGAGATATTATCGGAGCAGCACTTGATAAAGATAACAAAAAAAACAAAAAAAGTTAGATAATGAAGAAAAATGATTTCTTGGTTCGTTACTTTGAAAAAAGAAAATCAAACATACTTAAATTTTTTACACTTTTCCTCCTAATTCTTTTCTTAATTCTCATAGTAAATAGCAACATTACCCCTAGAAATTTCATAGGAAAAGTTCATCTTGAAGGGATTATTAGTGATAAGAATGAATTAGTTAAGCAACTTCATGACATCAATGAAAATAAAGACATAAAAGGTCTTTTAATAATTGTTAACAGTCCTGGGGGTACTTTCGTAAGCAGTAAAGAAATCTTTGACTTGTTAGAAATTATAAGTACAAAAATTCCAACTTCAGCTTACATGAGAGAAATGGGCACATCTGGAGCTTACTTAGCGTCATTGGGTGTTAATAAAATTTTTGCTAATCAGGGAACTATAACAGGTTCAATTGGTGTTATTCTCCAAACCGCTCAACTAACCTCTTTAATGGAAAAAATAGGAGTTAAACCAATAGTTATCAAAAGTGGAGAACTTAAAGCCACACCAAATCCACTTGAAAAGATTGATGAAGAAAAAATAGACTACTTAAAAAAAATAATTGATAAACTTCAAAATGAATTTGTAGACATCGTAGAACAAAAAAGGAATTTAAATCAAACCACTATCAGAAAAATATCAAGCGGAAGAATATTTACCAGTAAACAGGCACTAAATCTTAATTTAATCGATTTTATAGGAAATGAAACAGATGCATTAGATTGGATTATAAAAGAAGGGGACCTCGATCAAAAAATAGATGTGATTGAATTGGATAAGAAAAGCTCTTTTTTGAGAAATCTTATGGATACAACTTTTTTTAAAAATTCTCTTAAACCTTTTAATTTAAATCCAAATAATGGTATACTTGCAATTTGGACACCCGGATTATGAAAAAGTCTGACCTATTAACCGCATTAGAAAAAAAATTTGATTACTTACCCAAGCGAGAAGTTGAAAGAACGCTAGAAAAAATTTTGCAGTTTTTTTCCTCAAACCTCTCTAAAGGCAATCGAATAGAATTAAGAGATTTTGGAACGTTTGTACTTAAATTAAGAAAAGAAAGATTAGGTCGCAACCCAGCAACTGGTGAGCAAATTAATATAGATCAAAAATATTTTGTTCATTTTAAGCCAGGAAAAAAACTTAAGGAAATTATCAATGAAAAATAGTATAAAAAAAGTATTAGGCCTAACCTTGTTTTTTTTTTTTTAATTTTTTTTCTTTTTTTCTCCGTTTCAAACAAGTTTTTAATAAAGATTAATTTTTTTCCAATCCCGTTTATTATTGAAATACCTTTCTACATTTATACTATTATCATCTTTTTTATAGGTTTTATTCTAAGTTTATTTTTTTTATTTTTAAGAAGGTTTTTTTAAATGAGTTTAAAAGATAAAATTTTTTGTGCCCTAGATTTTAGTGATCTTGACCAAACCATAGAATTCACCAACAGAATCAAGAACCATATAGGAGGAATAAAAATTGGACTTGAATTCTTTTGTAAAAATGGGCCAGCTGGAGTTGAAAGATTGAAAGAATTTGAACTTCCAATTTTTTTAGATCTTAAGCTCCATGATATACCAAACACAGTAGCTAAAGCTTTTAAAAATTTAATTAGTCTATCTCCCGACTATTTAACTATTCACCTCAATGGTGGAAAAAGAATGATTGAAGAGTTAATCCAGTATAAAGAAAAAACCAAATTAATTGGAGTTTCAATGCTTACAAGTCTGAATCATAATGATTTAAAAGAATTAGGTATAATGTGTAACGAAATTTCTTATGTTGAAAAACTTGTAAAAATTGGAGTTTCTTCAGGAATCGACGGAGTTGTTTCATCACCAAAAGAAGTAAGTTTACTTCGTAAGAAATTCGAGAAATTGATACTTGTTACACCAGGCATTCGCCTTCCAGATGATGATAAAAACGATCAAAAAAGAACACAAACACCTGGAATGGCAATTAAAAGTGGCTCCTCTCTATTAATTATTGGACGAACCATCACAAAATCAATTAACCCACTTTCTTCAATTGAAAGAATTATTCAAAACATAGAAAATGAAATTTAATGTAGAAATAAAAATTTGTGGAATTAATTCATTTGAATCAGCAAAGGCAAGCATTGGGGCAAAGTATATAGGATTTGTTTTTTATCAAAAATCTCCAAGATTTTTAAATGCATTCGATGCTAAAGAAATTACTGCATATCTTAGCCCTAATCAAAAAAAAGTAGGTTTATTTGTAAATGCTGATATTAATGTAATAAAGCACATTTCAGATTTTGTAAATCTTGATATGGTTCAACTCCATGGAAATGAGACTATTGATGATATTAAGAAAATAAAAGATATGATAAAAAAACCTATAATTAAAGCCTTGCCTGTTAGTACTGATAAAGATATTGAAAATTCTCTAATAATTGAAAAAGCTTGTGATATGCTTTTATTTGACACAAAAACCAGCACAGGAATATCTGGGGGAACAGGCCTTTCTTTTGACTGGAATCTATTAAAAAACCTGAAACTCAAAAAAAAATGGATGCTTGCAGGTGGGCTAAATATTAGTAATGTTAAAAATGCATTGTCAATAACTAATGCCCCAGTAATTGATGTTTCAAGCGGAGTAGAAATAGAAAAAGGCGTTAAATGTGAAAAAAAAATTAAAAACTTGATTAACTACCTTAAAGATGAAGTCTGAAACAAAAAAAATTAATTTTCATAAGTTTCCTGATAAATTTGGAAGATTTGGAAAGTTTGGGGGAAGATTTGTTGCTGAAACCCTAATGCCTTTGTTGTTAGAGGTTGAGAGGGAGTATAAAAAAGCAAAAAAATCAAAAACTTTCAAAGATCAGCTTAACTACTACTTTAAAAATTACATTGGAAGACCAAGTCCTTTATATTTCGCTGAGAGATTATCAAAAAAATTAAACAACTCAAAAATCTATTTTAAAAGGGATGAATTAAATCACACTGGGGCTCATAAAATTAATAATTGTATTGGCCAAATACTTTTAGCAAAAAGAATGGGTAAAAAAAGAATTGTTGCTGAAACTGGAGCAGGACAACATGGTTTAGCAACTGCAACAGTTTGTGCGTTGTTTGATTTAAAATGTATAGTATATATGGGGGCAACGGATATTGAAAGGCAAGCACCGAATGTTTTTAAAATGAGACTCCTTGGTGCTGATATTCGCCCAGTTAAATCGGGTACAGCCACACTTAAAGATGCTATGAATGAAGCACTTAGGGATTGGGTTTCGAATGTATCTGATACTTTCTATGTTATTGGAACAGTAGCTGGACCTCACCCATATCCAATGATGGTCAGGGACTTTCAGTCTATAATAGGAAAAGAAACTAAACAACAAATTATAAAGGCTGAAAATAGATTGCCAGACCTGTTACTCGCCTGTATTGGAGGAGGATCTAATGCTTTAGGACTTTTTTATCCTTTTCTCAATGAAAAAGATGTAAAAATAATTGGAGTTGAAGCTGCAGGTAAAGGTATAAATACAAAGGAACATGCTGCTTCACTCTCCAAAGGAAAACCTGGATTTCTTCACGGCAACTATACATATCTTTTGCAAGACAATAACGGGCAAATATTAGATGCGCATTCAATATCAGCTGGATTAGATTATCCAGGTATTGGCCCTGAACATTCATGGCTAAAAGAAACAGGAAGAGTTCAATACTATAGCTCAAAAGATACCGAGGCACTTGATGCATTTAAATTGTGTTGTAATCTTGAAGGGATTATTCCGGCTCTTGAGCCTTCTCATGCATTAGCATTCTTACTAAAGTACAAAAAACACTTAACTAAAAATACAATAGTTGTCATGAATATGTGCGGTAGAGGAGACAAAGATATTTTCGCTATTTCCAAAAACCTTGGTGTTGACTTATAGTAAAAATGGAAAATAGAATAGATAAAAAATTTTTCGACCTTAAAAAGAAAAATAAAAAGGCTTTAGCATGTTTTGTTACGTCTTGTGATCCAAGCTTAGAATTATCAGAAAAAATTATTAATTCCTTACCTAATTATGGTGCAGATATAATTGAAATTGGGATTCCATTTTCTGACCCAATGGCTGATGGACCAACAATTCAAAGATCAAGCCTTAGGGCGATAAAATCAAAATCAAATATTTCAAAAACATTTAAAATTATTAAAAATTTTAGGAAAAAAGATAAAACTACTCCTATCATTTTAATGGGATATTTTAATCCTATTTTTCAATTTGGTCTTAATAAATTTTTTTCTCAAGGAAGAATGGTAGGTGTTGATGGTATAATAATTGTCGATCTTCCACCTGAAGAGGATCATCTAATTAGAAAACAAACACAAGAAAATAATATTTATAATATTAGATTAATAGCACCGACAACTAGTAAAGAAAGAATCAAGAGAATATCAAACTCATCACGAGGTTTTCTTTATTATGTGTCAATTATGGGAATAACTGGAACAAAAAAGCCAAGTATTAACTCTGTTAAAAAATCGATTAATTCAATTAAGAATATAACGTCACTCCCTGTTTTGGTTGGTTTTGGGATTGATAGTTATGAGCAAATAAGAAAACTTAATAAGTTCTCTGATGGTTGTGTTGTAGGTTCGGCGTTAATAAAAATAGTAGAAAGCGCCACACAAAAAAAATTAACTCATCAACAAATTTTAAATAATATTTATAATTTTTTAAAAAAATTAAAAAAAAATGATAATTTATAACTATGAATTGGATAACTAATTTTGTAAGGCCTAAACTTCAGGCTTTTGTGGGGAAAAAAGAAGTTCCTGAAAATCTTTGGGAGACTTGTCCAAAATGCTCACAAATGCTTCTTAAAAGAGAGTTAGAAAGCAATCTTTTTGTATGTAAACACTGTGATTATCACTTTAGAATCGGTGCAAAAAAAAGATTTGAGCTAATATTTGGAAGTAATTACATTTTGATGGAGACACCAAAAATAACACCAGATCCATTGAAATTTAAAGATAATAAAAAATACGTAGATCGACTCAAAGATGCCCAAAAAAAAAACAGCACCAATGACTCTGTAATGGTAGCATCTGGAACGTTAGGATCAATTAAATTAACGGCAGCTATCTTTGATTTTAATTTTCTTGGTGGATCCATGGGTATGGCTGCAGGTGAGGCTATAATAACTGCTTGTGAACATTCTTTAAAGAATAAAATTCCTCTTGTGATTTTTAGCTCGTCAGGTGGAGCAAGAATGCAGGAAGGAATCTTGTCTTTAATGCAAATGCCAAGAACAGTTATAGCTGTAAACTCACTTGCTAAAAGTAATTTGCCTTTTATATCAGTTTTAACAGACCCAACAACTGGTGGGGTTTCTGCATCATTTGCAATGCTTGGAGATATAATAATTGCAGAAAAAGACGCAACTATAGGGTTTGCTGGAAGTCGTGTTATTGAGGAAACTATCAAAGAAAAACTTCCACAAAATTTTCAAAAGTCTGAATACTTGATTGAAAAAGGAATGATCGATATCGTCGTTCATAGAAGGGACCTCAATCAAAAAGTTCTCAATATTTTAGAGTTCCTACTTTAATTTCAGCTCTTAAAGTGAATAAATCAAATAATATACTTAAAAGATTAGAACTTCTTCATCCAAAAAAAATTGATTTATCTTTAGATAGACTCAGAAAACTTCTTAGAAAATTAGATAATCCACATCTGAAACTACCACCAGTAATTCATGTAGCAGGAACCAATGGTAAGGGTTCAGTGATCTCATATTTACGCTCAATATACGAGAAAAATGGACTGAATGTTCATACTTACACATCCCCTCATCTAATAAAATTTAATGAAAGAATTAGAATTAATTCTACTTTAATTAATAATAAATACCTCAGTGCACTTCTTGAGGAATGTGAAGATAAAAATAATGGAGAGTCTATTACTTTTTTTGAAATTACAACAGCGGCAGCATTTTTAGCCTTTTCAAGGATTAACTCGGACCTTTTATTATTAGAGACTGGTTTAGGAGGAAAATATGATGCTACAAATATTATAAGAAATTCACTATGCTCAATAATAACTCCAATTTCAATGGACCATATGAATTTTTTGGGAACAGATTTATTAAAAATTGCTAATGAAAAAATTGGGATTCTTAAGAAAAACTCCCCAATTGTGTTATCTAAACAAAAAAAATCTGTAAGGCAGTTTATCAGAAATGAGGTAAAAAAAAAGCAAGCTATTCTTTTTGAAGAAGGAACTAATTGGAGAATAGCTAAGATACTTAAAAATAGCTTTATGTTGAATTTTCTCGGAGATGATTATGAATTTGAAAAACCTAGTCTTCATGGAAATCATCAAATTGAAAATGTATCCACAGCAATAGCAAGTGTCTTAGCCATAAAAGAGTATAAGCTGGAAATGAAAAAGATAAACTTGGGCATTAAAAATACTGTATGGCCTGGTAGAATGCAAAATATAAATAATGGAAAGCTGAAAAAAATTGTTGGAGAAAATTTTGATCTTTGGTTAGATGGGGGACATAATGTTCATGCAGGTGAGATTCTATTTACAGAAATTGAAAAATGGAAAAATTCAAAAATAATAATAATCTTAGGAATGGTATCTGGAAAAGATCCGGTGAAATTTTTAAAAAAAATTGTCAATAAAATATCACTTCTTATTTTACTTCCTATTGACGATCATCAATATATACATCCTTACAAGATTAAAGAAAGTTTAAACAAGAATCTCGCGGGTTTGAAAGAAATAGAAACCTGTGTAAATATAAATGAGGCTCTCAGACTAGTTTTAAAAAAGTTTAAAAAAGGAAAAGTTTTAATTTGCGGTTCCTTATATCTTGCTGGACAAGTTTTAAAAAATGATGGGTTTAAAATAAATTAGAATTATATTTTTGAGCCTATCCACTCTACCAAATCACTTTTGGGTAAAAGCCCTACTTTTGTGTCAATTAATTCTCCCTCTTTAAACAGTAATAGTGTAGGAATACTTCTTATTGAGTATTTCATAGCCAAATCTTGATTCTCATCAAGATTTACCTTTACGACTTGCAATTTGTCCTTTAAATCTTCTGAAATTTCTTCAAGGATTGGACCTAGCATTTTACAGGGACCACACCATTCAGCCCAAAAATCAACAAGGACTGGAACATTACTGCTTGAAATTTCGTTATCAAAATTATCAAGACTTAGGTTTTTAATATCTGCCATAATTTTACTCCGTGGAATTTAACCAAATAATTTTTTTGATAAGTTTGAATCAAATCTTATTGGCTTTGGATTTAGTTGTTTATAATAATCATTTAAAAAATCTATGTAAATATTATATTGATTTATTTGGGTAGATAGGATCTCATTAGCATTTTTTTCCTCGACCTCCAAACTTATTGTGTCAGCTTCTTCCATTGCCCCAGGTAGTGTTAAAAAGCTTTTTTTTTCAAGTGAAAAAATTCTTTCAGAAATTTTTTTATGAAAATGTAAAAAAACTTTTTTTGGAAGTGCTTCAGGAAAATTTCTAAAGACATGTTTAGCAGCAAAAAATCTAAGTCTCGGGTCTTTAAATTTTTCAGCAAAATTCCATTTTGATTCCCAAGGTTGTCTGTGAAAATCCTTCATTAGAAATGAATCATTATAATCTAGATTTTGTGAATATATTGTACTTTCCTCTAATTGAATTTCCTGGCTCTGATTTTCCAAATACTCTAGAGATTCCTTTTGAAGGATGTTTTCTAAATTTCTTAAAAAATTTTTATCATCAAGCAGCCGACATTTATAATCAATTTCATCATTTGATAAATTAGAATAAGGTTTAAATTTAAGTGCATATGATTTATCTAAAATACTGGGCTGTTTGTTT
>MDTG01396595.1_pt1 | contig 16312 bp, 13 predicted proteins | sample 811421 | NCBI WGS metagenome assembly MDTG01 (sample SAMN05326645, study PRJNA326480) | marine metagenome | isolation source: seawater | place: Pacific Ocean: South East | collected 2011 | reverse complement strand
CGTTCAGCCGCCGAGCTCGACGCAGCTCCGCCAGCCGCCGGGCTCGGACCGTCACTCCGTTCAGCCGCCGAGCTCGAAACAGCTCCGTCAGCCGCCGGGCTCGGACCGTCACTCCGTTCAGCCGCCGAGCTCGACGCAGCTCCGCCAGCCGCCGGGCTCGGACCGTCACTCCGTTCAGCCGCCGAGCTCGACGCAGCTCCGCCAACCGCCGGGCTCGGAACGGCACCCGGTGCAGCCGACGACCGGCCAGCGCCGCCCCGGGTCCGGTCGCCTGGCCCAGCCGCCCAGCTCCGACTCCCTTCGCCGCGCTCCGGCTGATCCGGCGCGGGCCCTGGTGGGTCAGGAGGTCGGCGGCCAGGAGCTCCTGGCCCTGGTCAGCGTCGGAAATCTGACCTGGAACTACGAAGCCGTGGACCTGCGGGGCAAGCGCGCGCTCCTGAAGCTGCTCAAGCCCGAGCTGAGCGAAGAGGGCGTGGCTCGTCGCCTGGTTCGCTGGAACGAGCTCCTGATCGGCGTCGAGGAAGCGCACCTGCTCCGGGTCCTGCACACCGGGGTCGCTCCAGAGGGGGCCTTCGTCTGCTACGCGGACCCGCCGGAGTCGACCCTCGATCAGGTGATCGCTCAGGAGGCGCCGCTGCCCTTGGAGCGGGCCCTCGGGCTGGCGCGTGGGCTGCTCAGCGCGCTCGAGGCTGCCCACGAGCGCGGGGTCCTCCACCTCGACCTCCGGCCGAGCAAGCTCCACGTCGCTGGTCCTCAACGCCTCCTCGTCGCCGACTTCGGCTTCGTCCAGGCCCTGGCGGGCAGTCCTCAGCTGACCGGCCGCCTCGACCCGCGCTACTCGGCCCCCGAGGTCCTCGGCGGGGGGGCGCTCTCAGCCGAGAGCGACCAATACGCCGCGGCGCTCGTCCTCTACAAGCTCCTGACGGGCAAGCTCCCCTTTCAGACCAGGCGGGCCCAGGACTTCGCCGAGCTCCACGCCTCCGAGCCCCCCACGCCGCCTTCTAGCTACGTGGAGTTGCCCGGCGAGGTCGAGGACGCCCTCCTGCGCGCGCTCGAGAAGTCGCCCCGCGACCGCTTCCCCAGCGTCGCCGACCTCCGCCGCCAGCTCTGAGGCTCGCGCTGCCAACCAATGCAGAGGGGCCGCTCCGCTCTGGAGCGACCCCTGCTGGTCGAGGCTACTGGCTGACCACTTAGCCGGCGAAGGAGACCCGAATCGTGCGCAGCGCTCGCCAGGCGTGCTCGTCGGCGGCGCGCTTGCGGCGGGAGCCGCGGGGGCGCGTCTTGAGGCCGTCCTCGGAGGGGGTCAGATACTTCGAGGTCGCCGCGTCGAGGTCGCTGAGCTTGATCCCCCAGTGGCGGCAGAGGTCTTCGACGGACACGCCGCGGACCGAGTCGTAGCGCTGATAGGGGCGGACCTCGTTGGGCTCACCGTCCTTGAAAGTCATCAGCACCTTGTTGCTGACTGCGAGGAAGAAACGGCCGTTCTTGCGGTAGACCACCCCGATCTCGAAGCTGACGGCGTTGTTGTTCTTGGTGCCCATGTTTCCTCCTGTGTGGTCACGTGTCCGGGGCGGTGCCAGTTCCCGCGTGTGTGTCTACCCGTAAGACGATTGAAGGTCCCTCCAAACACAGCGGAATTGTGGAATGACCCGGACTCGACCCTAAACCCCCGCGAATTGGTGGATGCTCTTGTTTCCCGATGCGTCGCACGAAGGTCTCAGCAACCCAGGGACCAGGGACGATTCCCACCAGGCTGCAATGACTTAGGGAGGCCCGGAGTGTGCGTTAGTGCCCTCCTACGTCGCTTTGTGCGTCAAAATGCGGGCGGAATCGGACTGTCACCCTCGTGAGGGAGGGGTGCACGGTTCCCCGCCCGGTCGCTGGGTTAGAGGAAGGCCTGCTCATGCTCACTCTTCGTGCTCGTTCGTCCGCTTCCCTCGCGGGAATCGCGCTCCTAGGCGCCCTGCTCCTCGGCGCGGCCTCGCCCGCCCGCGCGGATCTGATCTACGTCGCCCAGGGCGGCGAACCCCAGCTGCAGAACCTCGACGGCTGGACGATGGTCACCAAGCAGGTCACGCGCAGCGAGCCCGACCCCAACGGCGGCCCGGCGCGGCAGACCAAGGTGGTCGCGATCCGCGGGCGGGTCGTCAAGGTCGCCGACGCCAGCGCGGGCTCCTCGGTCTTCTTCAACGTGCTCCTGCGCAAGCGGGCCAACGCCAACGAGCGCGCGTTCGCGGACAAGGCGGGCTTCCTCTATCGCTTCGACACGACGGAGGTGGCCTTCGCCCCCAGCCAGCTGAAAGGGACCGAGCAAGAGTTCGACTCCCTGCTCGATCTGCGCTGGCTGCTCAGCAACGAGGACCTGCGCATCGCCGAGCACGTGGTCAGCGACCCGCGCTCGGTGCGGACGCTGGTGCCGAGCCTGCCCGCCAACGCGGCCGCGCGCGTCGGGCAGATCCTCTCCCAGTCCGGCGACGTCTCGCAGGATCCGACCGCGACCTTCCTCTTCGGCCACGGCAAGGAGCCGACCTCGCGCTACGTCGAGGCGCGGATGGGCCTCGGCGGCCAGCCCTTTCCGGGCGGCACCACGCCCTTCCAGCACGGCTGGCTGACCCTGCTCGTCAGCGCGGGCCCGCCCCCGACCGAGGCGGCCTACTACCAGGCCGTCCAGCGGCGGCTGACCAACGGCGAGTTCTACTCGCCGATCCAGCTCCTGCCCTATCGCGGGCCGCGCAAGCCCTCCGCCAATCCACCTCAGCGCCCGCAGATCAAGCTGCACAAGATCCCGCGGCGCGTGATCCGGGGTCGCGGCGGCATGAGCCACGTCCCCGACGACACCCGCCGCGTGTCGGGTCCGCGCCCGGTCACGGAGCGTCGTGACCTGCTGCTGACCAACATCAAGCCCACGATCCACAAGATGCTCCTCGCCGCCGCGCGAGACGAGCACTACGGCGGGCTCGTGATGGGGCGCACCAACAACGGGCGCGGCCAGGCGCGCTTCGCGACCGTGGTCCTGACGACCCTGCGCCACCTCAGCGCGCTGACCGAGCAGGGCGGTCGCAACGCCAGCGCGGCGCAGCTGCGCGCGGCCCAGGTCGGCGAGCTGACGCGAGAGGCCGTGATCGAGGCCCTCGAGGCGGCCGAGCTGGGGCGTGACTGCCTGTTCGACACGCCCCACCAGGCGGCCTCGGAGTTCGGCTTCCACCCCTCGACCTATCTGCCCGTCGACCCCTCGGAGGTCGCCATGGCGGCCCTGCAGGTGATCCAGCAGAACCCGGCCTGGGCCAAGATGGGCGACCGCGACGTGGCCCGGCGCCTGGTCGCGACCCTCGTCAACCTGGCCCGGATCGCGACCCCCAACGACGGGATCCGCGCCAAGGATCGCTACCGCCGGGTGCAGCTCGTCGCCGCGGCCCACAGCACCCTGCTCCGCCACGAGGTGTTCAAGACGCTCGCGGGCGCGAGCCACAACGGGCTGCTGCTGCCGCCGGCCAAGCGCGGGCTGGTGCTCAAGGGCGGGCTCGACTTCGAGAAGGCGACGGCCGACGAGCTGCTGGACCACGGCCTCTCGCGCGAGGACGTCTCGACGCTGATGGGCATGCGCCAGAAGAGTCGGATGCGCACGGCCCGTGACCTGGCCAACGTGCTCGAGGCGCGGGCGCGCTCGGAGCTGGCCGGCAGCGGGCTCCCCGGTGACGAGGTCGCTCGCCGCGCCCGGGCCGAGGCGATCGCCGAGGCGAACCGCCTGCACGACGAGATCACGACCAGCCCCTTCCTGCGCCACCTCGTCGAGCTGATCCCCGAGCTCGAGAGCCGGGACCGGAGCTTCCTGCACATGGCGCTCAGCCAGGCGGGCAACGGCTCGGACGCCGCGCTGCAGGAGGTCGTCGACAACCTGTTCTCGGTCGCCTACGACAACATCGACGGTCCGACCCTTCCCCGCGTGACGGTCGACGAGCGCCGGCGGATGCGCGCTGACGCCATGGCCGCGCTGGGAATGCTGGTCGAGGTCACCCGCGACCCGACGACCGGCGACGACAGCAACGCCGCCGAGCGGATCTTCCGCGAGCTCGACCGCGTGATCGCGGCCGTCGAGGAGGGCAAGGCCGGCGAGGACGAGAAGGAGCTGCTGCGGATCCTCAACTCCCTCTCCAGCCAGAAGGGGCTCAACCCCGCGTCGACCTACGTGCCCGAGCAGGGGCGTCGCCACAACTTCGCGGCTCAGCTCAACCGCTCCTACCGGCGCCACGTGGCGGGTCAGATGGGCGAGCTGCTGCGCGAAATGACCGAGCTCCAGGGCGGCCCCGAGAGCGTCGAGAGCCTCGACCGGATGGAGGTCCTCAAGCAGCTCCGCGAGCAAATGGAGACCGTGCGCCGCTCGCTCGGGCGCGGGAACCTCGCTAAGCCCGAGTGAGATGAGCTCAGCGTCGAGAGAACCAGCGCGTCAGGACCCAGCGACCTGGGACCCAGCGACCCGCTTCGCGGGTCGCCCCGGCTTCCGCTTTGGTCCGCCCGAGCGCGCCGTCGAGGTCAGCAGCCGGGCGCTGATGGCGCCCATGATGGGCTACAACGAGGCGCCGCTGCGGCGGATCTGCCGTCGCTACGGCTCGGGCCTGGCCGTGACCGAGATGGTCAAGCCCGAGAAGCTGCTGCGGGGCGACCCAAACGTGCTGCGCGACCTCGAGTTCGCGGACGAGGAGCGCCCCCTCGGCGTTCAGATCGCCGTGCGCGAGGAGGAGGAGCTGCTGCCGGCCCTCGAGCTCCTCGCGCCCCGTGGCTTCGACTTCGTCGACCTCAACATGGGCTGCCCGCTCAAGAAGGAGTGCAACAAGGGCTGGGGCGCGGCGCTGCTGAAGGACCCCGCCAAGGTCGCGCGCCTCGTGGCCGCGAGCGTGGCCGCCGTGGACGTGCCCGTCACGGTCAAGGTCCGCACCGGCTACGAGCTCGAGGAGCGGACCGCGCCCGAGGTCGTCGAGGGCGCGATCGAGGCCGGCGCCGCGCTGGTGTGCGTGCACGGGCGCACGAAGATGGGCTGGTATCGGGAGGAGAACGACCTCTCGGCGATCGCCGACGTGGTCGCCGCGGCGCGCGGCCGGGTGCCGGTGATCGGCAACGGGGACGTGGTCGACCTCGACACGGCCCTGGCCATGTTCGAGCAGACCGGCTGCGACGCGGTCATGATCGGGCGCGGAGCGGTCGGCAACCCCTGGGTGTTCCGGGAGGTGGACCACTACCTGCGCTGCGGCGAGCGCCTCGAGCGCCCCGACTTCGCCACCGTCCGCGAGCTCTTCGAAGAGCACATGGAGGGCGTGGCCGAGATCTTCGGCGAGCGGAAGGGCTTCCGGCAGGTGCGCCGCTACGCCTTCTACTACTTCGGGCGCTTCGGCCTCGACAACGCTTGGCGCGCCCGGGCGGCGCAGGCCAAGACCCGCGCCGAGCTCGCCCCCCTCCTCGACGAGATCGAGCGGGGCCAGCTCTCCGCGGCCTCCTGACTCGGCGCCCCGCCAGCCGGGGCTCGCCCGGGCTCGCCCTCCTGGGATAGGGGGGCGTTTCCGGCTTTCCCCTGTCCCAGGCCTGACGTAAGCTACGCGCCCTCGCGGGCCGGCGCCTTTTTGCTGGACTCGCAACGACTTAAGCAAAAGGACGGCAGGGTGAGCGCTGCGACCACCACCCGGGACCGTGTGACCATCCGCTTCGCTGGTGACTCCGGCGACGGTATGCAGCTCACGGGCACCCAGTTCACCGCCACGTCGGCGATCATCGGCAACGACGTCAGCACCTTCCCGGACTTCCCGGCGGAGATCCGCGCGCCCGCGGGCACGCTGCCGGGCGTGTCGGGCTTCCAGATCCAGTTCGGGAGCGTGAACATTCGCACCCCGGGCGACAACCCGGACGTGCTCGTCGCCATGAACCCCGCGGCGCTGAAGGTCAACGTCGGCGACCTCAAGGACGGCGCGACCATCCTCGTCAACGAGGACAGCTTCAAGTCGAGCAACCTCAAGAAGGCGGGCTACGAGGAGAGCCCCCTCGAGGACGGCTCGCTGGCGGGCTTCCGGCTGATCAAGCAGCCGATCACGACCCTGACCCGCGAAGCGCTCAAGGACAGCGAGCTCGACACCAAGTCGAAGGACCGCTGCAAGAACTTCTTCGCGCTCGGCGTCATGTATTGGCTCTACGACCGGCCGCTCGAGCCCACCCTGGAGTGGATCAGCGACAAGTTCGCCCGCAAGCCGGAGCTGATCGAGGCCAACCACCGCGCGCTCAAGGCGGGCCACGCCTTCGCCGACACGACCGAGGTCTTCACGACCCACTTCCAGGTCCCCTCGGCCAGCCACCTCCCCGCGGGCGAGTATCGCCAGGTCATGGGCAACGAGGCCGTCGCGCTCGGCCTGACCACGGCGGCTCGCAAGGCCAACCTGCCGCTCTTCTACGGCAGCTACCCGATCACGCCCGCCAGCGACGTGCTGCACCACCTGAGCAAGCACAAGCACATGGACGTGCGCACCTTCCAGGCCGAGGACGAGATCGCGGCCGTCTGCGCGGCGATCGGCGCCTCCTACGCGGGCGCCCTCGGCGTGACCGGCACCAGCGGCCCGGGCGTGGCGCTCAAGGCCGAGGCGATCGGCCTGGCCGTCATGACCGAGCTGCCGCTCGTGATCGTCAACGTCCAGCGCGCGGGCCCCAGCACGGGCATGCCGACCAAGACCGAGCAGGCCGACCTGCTCCAGGCGCTCTTCGGGCGCAACGGCGAGTCGCCCTGCGGCGTGCTGGCGCCGGCGACCCCCGCCGAGTGCTTCGACATGGCGATCCTGGCGGCGCGCCTGGCGCTGACCCACATGTGCCCGGTGTTCATCCTCAGCGACGGCTACATCGCCAACGGCGCCGAGCCCTGGAAGCTGCCCAACCCCGAGGACATCGCCGAGATCCCGGTCACCTTCGCGACCGAGGGCAACGGCGAGGACGGCGAGCTGCTCGGCTACAAGCACGACCCCGAGACCCTGGCGCGCCCCTGGGCGGTGCCGGGGACCAAGGGCCTCGAGCACCGGATCGGCGGCCTCGAGAAGTGGGACGTCACGGGTCACATCAGCTACGACCCCGACAACCACCACCACATGTGCGAGCTGCGCGCCGACAAGATCGAGCGGATGCAGGTCCCCGACATCAAGCTCAACGGCCCCGAGGAGGGCGACCTGCTGGTCGTCAGCTGGGGCGGGACCTACGGCTCGGTGATCACCGCGGCCGAGCAGGTCCGGGCCGAGGACGGCGCCAAGATCTCGGTGGCGCACCTCCGCTCGCTCAACCCCTTCCCGAAGAACCTCGAGGAGATCCTGGGGCGCTTCAAGAAGGTGATCGTCCCCGAGCTGAACCTGGGTCAGCTCCACATGCTGCTGCGCGCCCGCTTCCTGGTGGACGCGATCTCGTATCCCAAGATCAAGGGCCGCCCCTTCCAGGTGGGCGAGCTCACGGCGAAGTTCCGGGAGGTGCTCGGTGGCTGAGGCGCTCGTACAGCTCAAGAAGAAGGACTTCGTCAGCGACCAGGACGTGCGCTGGTGCCCCGGCTGCGGGGACTACGCGATCCTCTCGGCGATCCAGAAGACGATGCCCGACATCGGGGTCCCCAAGGAGAAGATCGTGTTCATCAGCGGAATCGGCTGCTCCAGCCGCTTCCCCTACTACATGGACACCTACGGCTTCCACACGATCCACGGCCGCGCGCCGGCCTTCGTGAGCGGGCTCAAGTGCACCAACCCCGAGCTCTCGGTGTGGATGGTCACCGGCGACGGCGACGGCCTGAGCATCGGCGGCAACCACCTCCTGCACGTGGTGCGGCGCAACCTCGACGTCAACATCCTGTTGTTCAACAACCGGATCTACGGCCTGACCAAGGGCCAGTACTCGCCCACCAGCGAGGTCGGCAAGGTGACCAAGTCGACGCCCTACGGCTCGCTGGATCGCCCGGTCAACCCGCTCCGCTTCGCGCTGGCCGCCGAGGCGACCTTCGTGGCGCGGACCTACGACGCCAACCCCAAGCACATGGCCGCGACCTTCCTCGAGGCCAGCAAGCACAAGGGCGTCAGCTTCATCGAGATCCTCCAGAACTGCCCGATCTTCAACGACGGGGCCTGGACGGAGAGCGTCGACAAGAAGGTCCGCAACGAGCGCCTGATCGAGCTCGAGCACGGCAAGCCCCTCGTCTACGGCGACAACAAGGGGCTCAAGCTCGAGGGGCTGCGGCTCGTGCCGACCTCCTGGGAGGGCGACGAGGTCCCCGCCGAGGTGTTCACCCACGACGAGGCGTCTCCGACCACGGCGCTGGCGACGATGCTCGCCGAGCAGGTCGACCCGCTCCCGGTCGGCGTGTTCCGCCGGGTGCAGGGCGAGCAGACCTACGACGAGGCGCTGATCGAGCAGGTCGAGTACGCCAAGCAGAAGGTCGGCAACCAGGACCTGGGCGCGCTCTACCGCAGCGGCGCGAGCACCTGGAAGGTCGACTAGCTGGCCCGCGGGGGCGGCCGAGTCGACCTCGCTGGGCGCCTCGAGCGCCCCGACGAGCCGGGTGAGGACGAGTCCTCCCCGGCTCGCCTGCGTTTGGAGCAGGCCCCGCCGCTGAGCTTCGGCGAGCGGGCCTTCAACGCCTTGCGCCCCAGCGCGACCTGGACCTTCTTGGTCGCCTTCCTGGTGGCGCAGGGCCGCCGGAGCGGCGGGGCGGTCTTGTTCTTCCTGGCGCTGGGCTTCGCCTTCGCGCTCGCGCTCTGGGTCGGCGGCTTGCTGCGCGAGCGGCGGGGCGTCCCTCGGCTCGGCGCAGGTGGTTCCCTCTTGGCGGGAGCCTGCGGGGTGCTGGGCGCGCTGATCCTCGTCGCTCAGGTCCGCTACGCGATCGCCGCGATCAACAGCGGCGGCGACACCGAGGACAGCCTGGCCGCGCTGGTCGGGTTCATGTCCACCCTGAGCGGCGTGGGTGGCCCGGGCGGGGGCCTCTTGCCCGCCAGCCTCCCGGACGCCTTGCTCTTCGTGAGCAGCGGGATCGTGCTCCTCGCGCTCCTCGTCCGCGGCGGCGGAGACCCCATGGCCCAGCGCTCGCGCCACCTGCTGGCGGCCAGCCTGATCTGCGGCCTGGTCCTCGTCGGCTGCCAGACCCAGGTCGGGCGCCAGTTCGGGGTCGCGCTCCCGGTCGCGGTCTTGCCCCTGCTGACCCTCAGCGCGTTGGTGTTCCAGCGCTTGGAGGAGGGCTATCAGGAGTCGGTCGCGACCCTGCGCCGCCGGCAGGCCTACGGTCTGGACGTCGTCTAGTTAGCTCGGCTCCGACGCCTTCTCACCTGCGTCGTTGCGGGTGTCCTCGACCAGCTTCCCGTCCACGATCCGCAGCACGCGGGCGGCTTCGGCGGCGATCTGGCGGTTGTGGGTGATCAGGATCCGGGTCCGGTTCTTCTCGCGCGCGAAGTCCTCGAAGAGCGAGAGGATCTGCTGGCCGGTCTCGGTGTCGACGCTGCCCGTGGGCTCGTCGGCGAGCAGGATCTGGGGGTCGTTGATCAAGGCCCGCGCTACGGCGGCGCGCTGGCGCTCGCCGCCGCTGCACTTGACCGGGAGGAAGTCGACGCGGTGATCGAGCCCGACCCGCCCCAAGAGGTCCACCGCGCGCTTGCGCCGCTCGCGCCGCGAGAGGCCGAGGGGCAGGGCGGGGAGGGTCACATTCTCCCACAGGGGCAGGTTGGGGATCAGGTGGTGGAGCTGGAACACGAAGCCGAGCGTCTTGGCCCGCAGCTGGTCGAGGCTGCGGACCTCGCGCAGGTTCTCGCCCAGGATCCGCACCTCGCCGCGGGTGGGGTGGTCGAGGGCGCCGATCAGGTGCAGGAGGGTGCTCTTGCCGCTGCCCGAGGGGCCAATGATCGCGGCGTATTCGCCTTGCTCGATCGTGAAGCTGACCCCACGCAGGGCCTGGACGAGGCCGTTGTCGTACTCGCGCACGACGTCCTTGACCTCGATCGCCGGGGGGCCAGCGCTGGGCTCGGCGGGCTCGCTCACTCGTACCTCAGCGCTTCGGTCGGCTCGAGGTAGGCGGCCCGGACCGCGGGGTAGGCGGAGCCGATCAGCCCGATCCCGGTCGCTACCCCGACGGCCTGGAGGTAGAGCACGGGGTCGATGCTCACCGAGAGCCAGCCCAGCTGGACCAGGAGCGAGGCCGCCTTGATCAGGAGCCAGCCCAAGGGCGCGCCGAGGATCCCGCCGCCCAGCGAGAGCAGCGCGCCCTCGAGCTCGATCATGGTCACGATCCGGGCCCGCGACCAGCCCACGGCCCGCAGCAGCCCGATCTCGCGGGTGCGGTCGAACACGCTCATCAGCATCGTGTTGGCGACCCCGATCCCCGAGACGAGGGCGGCCAGGAAGAGCACGGCCAGGGCGAACTTGTCGATCAGCTCGGCCTGCTTGAAGGAGTCGAGGAACTGGTCCATGGACTTGCCGGCCAGGCGCGGGAGCGCCTCCTTGACCTTGGGCGCGATCTTGGCCGTGTCGCGCAGGGCGCGCTTGACGTCGTCGGGGTCGCTCAGGCGCGAGCCGGGCTTCAGGTGCAGGAAGGCCATGTGGGGCTGGCCCTTGCTCACGTCGAGCAGCCACTGGAGGTTGACCAGGCCCTGGCCCGAGAGGAAGGGCACGTCCTGGAGCGGCGAACGGAACACGCCCACGACCTCGAAGGTCAGCCCGGACTCCATGGTGAGGGTCGGGGCCGCGCCCTCGATGCCCCCGGGGACCAGCGCGCTGGTGTCGATCCCCAGGTCCTCGGCCATCACCTCGCCGACGAGGATCGCCTTGGTGTCCTCTTTGCGCAGGCCGCGGCCGCGCACGATCTCGTGGCGAGCCATGGCTTCGCTCTCGGGGTCCAGCCCCAGGAAGCCGATGGGCTGAGCCAGGTTGGGGGCGCGCATGAAGTGCAACCGGATCAGCGAGACCGCCTGGACCTCGGGGATCGCGAGCAGCGTCTTGGCGTCCTCGCGGGTCACCGCCGAGAAGATCGGCGAGGCGGCGCCGTCGACCTGCACGACCAGATCGTGGGCGAAGACCTCGCCGAGGCGATAGAACTGCCCGCGCAGGCCCTGGGTTACACCCACGATCGAGACGAAGGCCGCGATCGCGACCGCGATCTGCAGCAACGCGAACAGGCTGCGCAGCTTGCGCCGCATGAGGTTTCTGAGCGCGATCACGGGCGGGACGCTACCACCCCACCGAGGCAACCACCAGGCACGCGCCCCAGAGCTTGCGGGGGTTGGGTTTCGGTGCGGCGGGCCCGCCGGGCGGCCTCGACCCTCGCGCGCCCACACGTCGGTCAAATGTGTTCAAGTCGGGGTCCCCTAGAGGAGGCAGCGTGGCTGGACCGAGCAAGGAAGAGGCGCTCTTCGGACGCATCGCTCTGCTGAACAAGATCATCAGCCAGGAGCAGTTCGAGAAGGCGCTCGCCGTGCGGAGCAAGCGCGACCCGAACGACGTCAATCAGGACTTCGGCCGGATCCTCAAGGCGCTCGGCTTCGTCAACGACAAGCAGTACCGCCAGGTCCGCAAGGCCCAGGAGAAGGCGCTGGTCGGCAAGGGCCACAGCGCAGACGCGGCCAAGTTCCTGGCGCGCGGCATGACGGCCGACGGCTCCGGGCCCAAGGTCGAGGGCGGGGGCGCGCCGGCGCCCGCTCCGGCGCCCGAGCCCGTCGAGTCCTTCGAGCCCGAGGAGCCCATCGGCGAGCCCGTCGAGGCCGAGGCCGTCGAGGCGGTCGAGGTGACGCCGGTCGCCGTCGCCGCTGAGGGCGGCGCGGCGAAGATCGTCCACAAGCGGCCGCACGACCCGCGCGCTCGCAAGACGATGGAGGCGATGTTCAAGAAGGCGGTCGACTCGGGCGCGAGCGACCTCCACCTCAGCGCCGGCGCCAAGCCGATGCTCCGCCTGCACGGCTCGTTGACGCCGCTCAACCTGCCCGTGATCACGCGCGAAATGGGCAGCCTCTACGCGGCCTCGGTCATGTCCGACTCGTCCTGGAACGACTTCATGTCGACCAAGGACTGGGACGGCTCGGTCGACATCCCAGGCGTGAGCCGCTTCCGCGCCAACGTGCTCCAGCAGCGCCGCGGCGTGAGCTCGGTCTACCGGGTGATCAACACCAAGATCCCGACCCTGGACCAGCTCGGCCTGCCCAAGAGCTTCGAGCGCTTTACGACCTTCCACCAGGGAATGGTGCTGGTCACGGGCTCGACCGGCTCCGGCAAGAGCTCGACCCTCGCCGCGCTGATCGACAAGATCAACTCCGATCGCCGCGAGCACGTGATCACGATGGAGGACCCCATCGAGTTCGTCTACGCGGGCAAGAACTGCAACATCACCCAGCGTCAGGTCGGCGAGCACACCCGCTCCTGGGGTAACGCACTGCGCGCCGCGCTGCGTGAGGATCCCGACGTGATCCTGATCGGTGAAATGCGCGACCTCGACACGGTCTCGCTCGCGATCACCGCCGCCGAGACCGGTCACCTCGTGTTCGGGACCCTGCACACCAACAGCGCGATCCGCACCATTGACCGCCTGCTCGACGTGTTCCCGCCCGGCGAGCAGCCGCAGATTCGCGCCATGGTCTCGGAGTCGCTCAAGGGCGTGATCAGCCAGCAGCTGCTCAAGAAGGCGAGCGGCCAAGGCCGCGTGTGCGCCTTCGAGGTGCTGACCTGGACGCCGGCCGTGGCCAACATCATCCGCGAGGGCACGACCTACAAGCTGCTCTCGGTGCTCCAGACCGGCCGCAAGCTGGGCATGACCCTCATGGACGACTCGCTCAAGAGGCTGCTCAAGGAGGGGCTGATCACCAAGGAGGCGGCCCGCACCGCGGCGCACAACCCCAAGAACTTCCAGTAGCGCAGGTGGACGACTGGGACCGCTTCGTCGTCGCCGAGAAGCGAGCGGAGGCCCCTGGGACCTGGACCCTACGGCTCGTCCCCGAGGACGGAGGCGACGTCCCGCGCGGCCAGGCGGGCCAGTATCTGACCCTCCGTTTCGACCTCCCCGGCGAGGCGCTCCCGCAGGTGCGCTGCTACTCGCTCAGCCACGCCCCCGAGCGCGGCGCCTACGAGGTCACGATCAAGGAGACCCGCCGCGAGGGCGGCGAGCCCGGGCGCGTCTCGGGCTTCGTCAACCGCGCGCTGGCCGCCGGCGCCGTGGTCGAGCTCCGTCCGCCGGCGGGCTCCTTCGTGGTCGAGGCCACCCGCGGCCCGCTGGTGTTCGTCGCCGGCGGGATCGGGATCACGCCCTTCATGAGCATGCTGCGCCAGCTGGAGCGGGCGGGCAGCCAGCGGCCCGTGCGCCTGTTCTACGGGGTGCGCAGCGGGGCCGAGCACCCCTTCGCCGCCGAGCTGCGTGAGCTGGCCGCCCGGGCCGAGTGGCTCGAGCTCCACGTCCGCTACAGCCGGCCCCGCGCGGAGGACCGCGCCGGCGAGGACTACGACGAGGCAGGGCGGGTCGACCTCGAGCTGCTCAAGCGCTCCCTGCCGCCGAGCGACGTCCCCTACCACTTCTACGTGTGCGGGCCGGCGCCGATGCTCGAGAGCCTCAGCGGGGGACTGGCCGAGCTCGGCGTCCCCGCGAGCCACGTCCACGTGGAGGCCTTCCAGGCGCAGACGCTCGAGCCGCTGACCAAGCGCCTGCGCAAGCTGCGCCCCGGCGAGGCGCTCCCCCGCGTCCGCTTCGCCCAGAGCGAGGTCGAAGCCGAGTGGGACCCCGAGGCCGGCTCGCTGCTCGACTTCGCGATGGACCGCGAGGTGTTCCTGCCCTTCGCCTGCGCGACCGGCCACTGCGGGACCTGCGCCAGCTCGCTCCTGAGCGGGGAGGTGGACTACGTGATCCCGCCCCAGTTCCGCGTCCGCGAGGGCCAGTGCTTGCCTTGCATCGCGCAGCCCAAGACGGACGTCGTGTTGGACCTGTGAGAGGGACCCGCCGTCCGCTCACGGGTCCGGCGCGAATGTGACAAGCTCAGCTCCCCTCGAGAGGAGGCCCCCGTGCCCGCAACTGGCACTCGCCGCTTCGACCGCCGCCACACCCTCCCCGTCCTGAGCGCCGAGGAGGCGGCCGCGCGGATTCCCAACGGAGCCCTGGTGGGCTTCTCGGGCTTCACCGCCGCTGGGGCGGCGAAGGCCGTGCCCCGCGCCCTGGCCGAGCGGGCCAAGGCCCTGCACGCCGCGGGCGACCCCTTCCGCCTGCGCGTGCTGGCGGGCGCCTCAGCGGGCGAGCAGATCGACCAGGTCCTGGCCGAGGCCGACGTGATCGCCTGGCGCGCGCCCTTCCAGTCGGCGAAGGCGCTGCGCGGGCGGATCAACCGCCAGGAGTGCGAGTTCGTCGACATGCACCTCAGCCACCTCCCGAACATGATCGAGGCCGGCTTCTTCGGCGACCTCGACGTGGCGGTGGTCGAGGCCGTCGACGTGACCAGCGACGGGCGGGTCTACTTGAGCACCTCCAGCGGGGCCACGCCCAGCTTCCTGCGCCACGCCAAGCAGGTGATCGTCGAGGTCAACCGCTACCACTCCAAGCGGCTGTGGGAGATGCACGACGTCGCGATCCTCTCGCCGCCGCCCCACCGCCACCCGATCCCGATCAACCGTCCCCTCGACAAGCTCGGGACCCCCTTCGCGGCGGTGGACCCGGACCGGATCGTGGGCGTCGTCGAGACCAACGAGCCCGACGGAATGCCGGCCTTCAGCGCGAGCGACGAGGCCGGCCTCGCGATCGGCGAGCACATCGTGGCCTTCCTGGTCGAGGAGATGCGCGCGGGGCGGATCCCGCGCGAGTTCCTCCCCCTCCAGGCCGGCGTGGGGAACATCAGCAACGCCGTCATGGCGGGCCTGGGCGCCCACGACGAGGTGCCGCCCTTCGTGATGTACACCGAGGTGCTGCAGGACAGCCAGATCGAGCTGATGCGCGCCGGCAAGCTGCGCGGCGCCTCGACCTCGGCCCTGGCCTTGAGCGACGCCTGCATGCGACGTGTCTACGAGGACATGGACTTCTTCGCGCCGCGGATCGTGCTCCGGCCCCAGGAGCTGGCCAACAACCCCGAGGTCGTGCGGCGCCTGGGCGTGATCGGGATCAACACCGTGCTCGAGATGGACATCTACGGGATGGCCAACTCGACGCACCTCTGCGGCACCCAGCTCATGAACGGGATCGGCGGCTCGGGCGACTTCACCCGCAACTGCTACCTCTCGATCCTGGTGGCGCCCAGCGTCGCCAAGCAGGGCGCGATCTCGACGGTGGTCCCCATGGTCAGCCACGTCGATCACACCGAGCACGACGTGCAGGTGCTCGTCACCGAGCAGGGCCTGGCCGACCTGCGCGGGCTGGGGCCCATGGAGCGGGCGCGCACGATCATCGACACCTGCGCCCATCCCAGCTACCGGGACCTGCTCCACGGCTACCTGGGAGCGAGCCGGATGGGCCACTTCCGCCACGACTTGAGCGAGTGCTTCGCGCTCCACCGCCGCCTGCTCGAGACGGGCTCGATGCTCCCCCAGTGAGGGCGCGAGCCCGCATCCGTCACCAGGATCTGGGCCTCTCGAACTACAGGGCGCTTGTGGTCAGGCCTGGAGCTCACTCGCAGCCAGCCGACGAAGTGACACCTTGATCTGAAGGTCCTGGTGGCGGGGGGGCCCGCAGGCATGACCTTGCTCGCGGATGTGAGGAGCACGCTCAACTCACATGAAGAGCGGGCTAGCGAGCGAGGTCGTGCCGAGGACGGCCCAGGACGATCCTAGGCCGCAGCCTTCTCCACCGAGGAACGAGGTGGAGAAGGACGCGGGCTAGGTGGCTAAGGGCGCCGCTGGTAGAGTTCCCCGCCTGTGAGGACCTCCATGAGCACGCCACGACGTCGCAAGCTGCTGAGCGCGGCCCTGCTCTCCCTGACCCTGGCGTTGGGAGGCTGCGGGACCCTGATCGACTGCTTCGGCGAGAAGCGCCGCGGACGGCGCGAGCGCGAGGGCCTGCGCGACTTCAAGGACATCTACGGCGGCGAGGTGCGCATCTACGGGGGGATCCGCTGGGACTTCGAGTTCATGACCAGCGGCGACATCGGCCCGATGCTCTTGCTGACGATCGTGGACTTCCCGCTCAGCCTCGTGCTGGACACGCTCTTCTTCCCCGCCACGCTGATCATCAACCTCAGCGACGACTAGTGTCGTGCCCCAGAAGTTCCGGTACGGCTGCCGTGGTCGCTCGCGAGCGACAGCCAGCGCGCCTTACTAGGTGGCGCCCCCGGCGCGGTCATGAAGGTGTAGGTCACACAGGCGCCAGCTAGTACTGGCG
>MDTG01327642.1_pt1 | contig 16312 bp, 16 predicted proteins | sample 811421 | NCBI WGS metagenome assembly MDTG01 (sample SAMN05326645, study PRJNA326480) | marine metagenome | isolation source: seawater | place: Pacific Ocean: South East | collected 2011 | reverse complement strand
TATAATTGCAACATTTATAGTTTTGCTTTTTTCAAAGTTTCTTGGCTCAATTTTGATTTTACTTACTATCTGGGTTTATTATTTTTTTAGAGATCCCGAAAGAGTATCAATTAATAATGATAAGTTCTTAGTAAGCCCAGCTGATGGTATTATTTCAGGTATCACAGAAGTTGAAGGCCCAGCAGAATTAAACCTTGAAAATAAAAAGTTTTCCAGAGTAAGTATATTTATGAATGTGTTCGACTGTCATGTAAATAGAATGCCAGTATCAGGAACAGTCGAAGAAATTTTTTACAAACCTGGAAAATTTTTAAATGCATCATTAGATAAAGCTAGTGAGGAAAATGAAAGAAATTATTATAAGTTAAAAACTAAAAAAAATGGCGAAGAAATGATCATTGTACAAATAGCTGGTCTAATAGCTAGAAGAATAGTTTGTGAAGTAAATAAAGATCAACAACTAAACCAAGGCGATAGAATAGGAATGATAAGGTTTGGGAGTAGAGTTGATCTCTATTTTAATAATAGAAAAATTTTAGCTAAAGTAGGACAAAAAACTACAGCAGGTGAAAGTTTAATAGCGGAAAGTTAAATGCAAACAAAAAAATCTTTTAAAATAGTTTCATCAAAAAAAACTCGTTATATATTACCTAATATACTTACATTAGTGGGGGTCTGTTTAGGAATAAGTTCAATAAAATTTTCTTTAGATCAAAATTATTCATTAGCTATAACATTACTTTTATTTGCAGCGGTATTAGATGGACTTGATGGTAGAGTTGCTAGACTAATTGATGGTACATCAGAGTTTGGCAAAGAACTAGACTCCCTTACTGATTTTGTTAGTTTTGGAATTGCTCCTGCATTTATTTTATATTTCTGGGAATTAAATAATTACGGAAGAATAGGTTGGGCGATTACTTTATTATTTTCAGTGTGTTGTGTTTTAAGATTAGCAAGATTTAACTTGATGAAAATAAATCAAGATCAAAAATGGAAAATGAACTTCTTTGAGGGAGTACCTTCTCCGGCTGGAGCTATATTAGTATTGTTACCTTTGATTTATGATTTATCTAACTTTAAGATTAATTATGATATTAAATTTTTGACTCCCTATTTAGCGGTATTCATATCATTCTTATTAATTAGCAAAATTCCAACCTTTTCTTTTAAAAAAATATCTGTTCCAAGAAAACTAACAATTTTTCTATTTTTAGGAATAGGTATAATCTCAATATCTCTAATATTTTTTACTTTTGAAACTTTATTAATTGGCGGATTACTCTATCTGTTGCTAATCCCCGTTGGATTTTTCTTTTATAGAAAAAGTAATTTTAGCAAAATATCATCAGAGGATGAGCATGAAGATATTTTATAATGAAAAAAAACAAAATTTCAAAAAGCTGGATTATAAAACAACACAGAGATCCTTTTTTTAAAAAATCAAAAACTTTAGGCTATCGTTCTAGATCTGCTTTCAAACTTATAGAGTTAAACGAAAAATTTAAATTTATTAAAAATAATTCAAATCTCTTAGATATAGGTTCTAGTCCAGGAGGTTGGTCTCAAATTGCCTCCTCTATTATAAAAAATGGAAAAATACTAGCTGTAGATAAAAAACCTATGGCAGAGGTTAAAAATGTTACTTTTTTTCAAAAAGATTTCTCAGACAGTGAATTACAAAAAGAAATAAAAAAAACTTTTGGGGGTAAAATTGACATAGTTGTGTCTGATATGGCTTCCGAAACCACAGGAAATAAGAGCTTAGATTGTATACGGACTAATTTATTATGCTCTGAAGTTATTAATTTTTCTATATCTATTCTAAAACAAAGGGGAATTTTGGTGTCTAAAGTTTTTATGGGAGAGGATTTTTTAGAGATAAAAGAATTAGCTAAAAAGAAATTTAAAAACGTAGAATTTTATAAGCCAAAATCAAGTCGTAGCGAGTCCAAAGAAACATATATACACTGCGCAACATTAAACACTTTATAAAATTTTAAAATTGTATATAAGTTTATATGGAGCCAATAAAAGAATCACTCACTTTTGATGATGTTTTACTAGTCCCTAGATATTCATCTGTTTTACCAACTGAAACAAATCTTAAATTAGAATTAGGTGGCAACTTAAAGTTAAAAGTTCCTTTTTTATCTTCAGCCATGGACACCGTGACCGAGTCACGTATGGCGATAGCCATAGCCAATTCTGGTGGTTTAGGAGTAATTCATAGAAATCTAGATATTAAAGCTCAAAGCAAAGAAGTAAAAAAAGTAAAAAAATTCAATATGCTGGTTGGTGGCGCAATAGGAACAAGCTCTAAAGATATATATAGAGCAAAATCACTTTTGGACAATGGAGTGGATTTATTAGTTATAGATACTGCTCATGGGCATAGTGAAAAAGTTTTAAAAATCTTGACTAAAATTAAAAAGATGAATTCTAAAGTTCCAGTATGCGTTGGAAATATAGCATCGGGCGAAGCAGCAAAAAAATTATCTTTAGAAGGAGCTGATATATTAAAAGTTGGAATTGGTCCTGGATCAATTTGTACAACAAGAATGGTAGCTGGAATAGGAGTTCCACAAATAAGCGCTATAATTGAAGTAAAAAAGAGTTTAAGAAATAAAAAAGTTAAAATTATTTCCGATGGAGGAATAAAGTTTTCTGGTGACATAGCAAAAGGACTAGCAGCAGGAGCTGATGCAATAATGATGGGATCAGTATTTGCTGGCACTGAAGAGAGTCCTGGAAAAAAGTTTAAATATAAAAACAAATTTTATAAATCATATAGAGGTATGGGCTCTATTGGAGCTATGGCGTCAGGTTCATCTAATAGATACTTTCAAAAAAAACAAAGAGATAAATCAAAATATGTTGCCGAAGGTGTTGAGGGGAGAGTTGAATTTAAAGGCAAAGTTAGTAAAATTATTTATCAGTTGCAAGGAGGATTGCGTTCCTCCATGGGATATATTGGGGCTAAAAATATCAAGGAAATTCAAAAAAAGGGTAAGTTTATAAAAATTACAAAAGCAGGATTTTACGAAAGTATGGTACATAGCGTTGAAACTTCTGATAACTATAAAAATTTCAAAATATGATTAGATTTGTCTGCAAAAAAGTTTATTTAATTTTTTTATTTTTGTTTTTTTCAAATACTTTATTAGCAGAAAATAATTTTTTTCTTGAAGGCAAAAGACTATTTGCTCTAAAAAAATATAAGGACTCTAAGCTAGAATTTGAAAGAGATATTGTTTTCAATCCAAAAAATGAAAAATCTTATCTTTATTTAGCGAAAATATTTAAACAAGAAAAAAATACCGATTTAGAGGAAAATAATTTAAATACTGTAATTTTAATAAACCCTAAAAATGAAGAAGCTATTTATTTACTAACTCTTTTAAGTTTAAAAAAATCAAATTTTGAAAAAGCTAAAGATTTAATTGATACATTTGATAATATTTGTGTAAAAAGCTGTTCTTTAAAAGATGAATTATTAAGAGAATTAGAGACTTCCTCAAAACAATAAATGGATGAGAATAAAAATAAAGATAAAATTATAATAATAGATTTTGGCTCTCAGGTAACTAAATTAATTGCTAGAAGAATTAGAGAATTTGGGGTGTTATCTGAAATAATTACTCTGGGTGAGCTTAAGAGACTCAAAAATTTTAATAGAATTAAAGGTATAATTTTATCAGGGGGACCAGCTACAGTCACAAATAAAAATTTTCCAAACATTCCAAAAAATTTATTTTTGAGAAAAATTCCAATTTTGGGAATATGTTACGGCATACAATTAATAGCGATTAATTTTGGAGGAAAAGTAAAAAAAGGAAAAAAAAGAAGGGAGTTTGGAAAAACAGCTTTATTCAAAAAAAAAAACTGTCTATTAACAAAAAACTTTTATAAGAAAAACATTCATAATGTTTGGATGTCTCATCAAGATTTAGTTACTAAAATACCTAAAGGATTCAAAAAAATTGCATATACCAAAGAGTCTCCACTAACAATTATTGAAAATAAAGAAAAAAAAATTTATGGAATTCAGTTTCATCCTGAAGTTACTCATACAAACAATGGAGACATCTTAATAAAAAATTTTATTTTTCTAATCTGTAAGGCAAAAAAGGAATGGAAAATCAAATCTGAAAAGAAAAGAATAATAAATGAAGTAAGACTAAAAGTTAAAAATGACAAAGTTATTTGCGCTCTATCAGGCGGAGTAGATAGTAGTGTTGTTGCTTTACTAATGAATAAAGCAATTAAAAAAAATCTCATTTGTATAATGGTAGATACTGGATTAATGAGAAAAAATGAATTCGTGCATACTTACCATATATTTAAAAAAAAATATAAATTAAATGTTAAACTTATTAATGCATCAGAAATATTTTATCAAAAACTTAAAAATGTTACGGATCCAGAAAAAAAAAGAAAAATAATAGGTAGATTATTTATAAAAGTATTTGAGAGAGAGTCTAAAAAAAATAAAAAAATTAAATATCTAGCACAAGGAACTTTATACCCTGATATTATTGAAAGTAAATCAGCTACCGGGAGCAAATCTTCTAAAATTAAGTCTCACCATAATGTTGGAGGACTACCTAAAAAAATGAATTTAAAGTTAATAGAACCTCTTAAAGAGTTGTTTAAGGACGAAGCAAGATTATTAGGCAAGTCTGTAGGTTTATCTAAAGAGATAATAAATAGACATCCTTTTCCTGGACCTGGTCTTGCCATTCGTATTTTGGGTAAAGTGACACCTGAAAAAATTAAAATTTTGCAAGAAATTGATAATATTTTTATCAATGAATTAATTAAAAATAATTTATATAAAAAAATTTGGCAAGCCTACGCAGCTTTGTTACCAGTTAAAACTGTAGGGGTTATGGGAGATTCACGAACTTACGAATATATTTGTTTGATAAGAGCAGTTAAATCAGAAGACGGAATGACAGCTGATTACTTTAATTTTAAAAAAAACTTTTTAGATAAAATATCCAATAAAATAATTAATGGTGTAATTGGTATCAACAGAGTGGTATATGACATAACGTCTAAACCACCAGGTACGATTGAACTTGAATAACTAAAAAATTTTTAATAGCTATTTATTATATGAGCAACGATATATTTGAAAAAAAGGATTGGTTTAAGTTAATCATTTCTAAAATTAAACAAAATAAAAAAATTGTTACGTATTTATTCATAACAATAGTAATTGGACTTTTTCTAATGCTCTTCCTAGAAAAGAGAAAAAACGACCAAAATATTCAAATATCAAAAGAATTTAATAAAGCTAAAATATTAATAGAAAATGAAAAAAAAGAAGAGAGTTATTTTATTTTAAAAAATATAATAAATAAAAAACATAAATTTTATTCACCGTCATCACTTTATTTAATCTTAGATTTTGAATTAGAGACTAATCAGGAAGAAATAATAAGATTATTTGATAAGGTAATTTCAATCAGTAAAATAAAAAAAGAAGATAGAAATTTGATAAAAATTAAGAAAGCTATTTTTATGTCTAATTATTATGGAGAACCAGATCTATTAAAAGTTCTAAATCCAATAATTGACTCAAAATCGATTTGGCGTTCAAGCGCTTTAAAAATTTTAATTGATTATTTTTCAATAAAAGGAGATCAACTTAAAGCCAATAAATACAAAAAGATTTTAAATAATGATGTTAGTCAGTAATTATAAATGAAAAGGATCATTAGTTTTCTATTTTTAATATTAATTTTTTCTAACTGCTCTTTTGATAATAAATCGGGTATTTGGAAAGAAGAGTCAGAAATAAAAAAGAAAGCAGAGAACAAGGATAAAAACAAAAACTTAAAAAATATTTTTGAGGAAAATAAGACCTTTAATGAGGAAATTGAACTAAAACCAGGGAACAAAATCACAATGGATAATATTTTAAAGAATAAAGATTGGCCAGATAGATTTTTTGACTCAACGAACAATATTTCCAATATTCATTATAGCAATGACAAATATTTAGTTTTTAAAAGTTCAAAATTATCTAAACAATACACAAAAGCTAATATTTTATATTATAGAGATAATATTATTTCTTACGATCACAAAGGAACGATTTTTGTTTATTCAAATTCATCAAAAAAAAAAATATTCGAGTATAACTTTTATAAAAAAAAATATAGAAAATTTAAAAAAGAAATTAATATTGTAATTTATAATAGTAATATTTATATTTCTGATAACTTAGGATATATTTATAGTATTAATATTGACTCTCAAAAGTTAATATGGGCAAAACGCATAGGTATACCCTTCAGATCTAATATAAAAGTTGAGGGAGACAAATTATTTTTAGCCGATCAAGATAATAAACTTTATTGTTTTAATACTCTGAATGGAAAAAAAATTTGGGAATTTGCATCAAGTCTTACTGATTTAAAATCTAAATTTAAGAACAATATAGTTTTAGATACTAAAAATAATAATTTATTTTTTTTAAATACTAGTGGAGAACTTTATTCTATAAACTATTTAAACCAAGGAATAAATTGGTTTTCTAATTTAAAAATGAAAAGTCTGAAAAAAGAGTCACGAATATTTTTGAGTTCCCCGTTAATATTAAAAAATAATCATCTTATTGTATCTAATAGTACCTCTATATTTAAATACGATGCTTTATCGGGCTCTATAGTTTGGGAAAAAAATATTCCTACTTATTTAAAAGGAATTCTAACAAAAAATAATCTATTTTTATATTCCTCAAATAATTTACTTATTTGTCTGGATTTAAATGACGGTGAAGTCCTTTGGTCTCAAAACATAATTAAACAAATCCAGAGTTTGTACGGAAAAAAAATTTATAAAAAAATTAAAATAATTTCTAAGATTTCAATAGCAGATAGCAAAATATTTTTATTTTCCAAAGAAGGTTATCTTTTAATTTTTGATCATAAAAATGGAGAAATTAATTCTGTAAATAGAATCTTAAAATCAGGCTTAGGAAATGATCCTATTTTTGCTAATGGTTATTTGTATTCTTTAGATAATAATAATCGCCTTTTCCAATTCAGGTAATTAATTATTAGATTTACTACTCAACAGAGATAGTTGAGTAATTTCCCCTTCATCTAATGTGTCTGATGGCTGAATTGGGTAGTCGCCTGTAAAATAATGATCGCTTAACTGAGGATAAGTTTTGTTTCTCTCACTGTAACCTAGAGCTCTATATAAACCTTGTAGACTTAAGAACTTTAAAGATTTAGCATTTATATAACTACACATTTCTTTGTTATTTTTATTGTGTGCCAATAGTTCTTTTTTAGTTGGCATGTCTATTCCATAAAAATCTGGGTAAATTATCTCGGGACAGGCAATTCTTACATGAACTTCCTTAGCTCCAGCATCATAAAGCATTTTAACTATTTTATGACATGTAGTTCCTCTAACTAATGAGTCGTCTATCAATATTATAGATTTATTTTTAAGCATAGTTTTAGTTGGATTAAGTTTCAACTTCACTCCTAAACTTCTTATATTTTGCGCTGGTTCAATAAAAGTTCTGCCAACGTAATGATTTCTGATTAAACCTAACTCAAAACTTTTGTTTGTAAATTGACTATATCCCATTGCCGCAGGTACTCCAGAGTCTGGAACTGGAACAATAAGGTCTGCATTTATATCCGATTCTTTTGCCAACTGTTTTCCAAGATTTTTTCTGTACTCGTAAGCACATTTACCGTTAATTATGCTATCTGGTCTAGCAAAATAAATGTACTCAAATACACAAGGTCTAGCTTTCTGTTTTGGAAAAGGTTTTATACTTGTCAATTTATTATTTTCAATTACTACAATTTCCCCATTTTCAACTTCTCTTATAAATTTGGCACCGACAAGATCTAATGCACAGGTTTCGGAAGAGAAAATATACGAGTCCTTTAATTTACCGATAACTAAAGGTCTAATACCAAAAGGATCTCGGACTCCTATAAGTTTTTTACTTGTAAGCATTACTAATGAATAAGCGCCTTTAATTTGAAACAAAGCATCAATTATTTTATCAACTATTTTCTCTCTTTTTGATTTAGCTATTAATTGGACAATAGTTTCTGTATCGCTTGTTGTTCTAAATATTGCACCATCTTTTACTAATGTTTCTCTTAATGAAATTGCATTAGTTAAATTTCCATTATGTGAAATACTTAAACCTCCTCCAAATAAATCAGCAAAAAATGGCTGAATATTTCTAAGAGAAGTTTCTCCAGTAGTAGAGTAACGATTATGACCAATTGCAAATTTTCCAGGTAACTTTTTAATAGCGTTTCCCTTAGTAAAGTTATCACCAACTAAACCCTGTCTTTTTTCAGAATGAAAGTTTTTATCATCGAATGAAACTATACCGCATCCTTCTTGTCCTCTATGTTGTAATGCATGAAGACCTAAAGCTACTAAAGCTGATGCATCTGGGTGATTTGATATACCAAATACTCCGCATTCCTCTTTAAGCTTATCTAGTTTAAATTTTTTCAATTTTCTCTTTTGTTTTATCTAAATCATCTATTTTCGGAAATTCATCTATTAAAATTCTACTTCCCTCTGAAACAAATTTAAATGTTATAGATTTATTTAACTCTATACTCCAATTATTAAAAGGATAAAACCAATTTACTATTGAAAATAAACACACTGAAATGACATAACCTTTAAATAATCCAAAAAATAACCCGAATGTTTTGTCTAAAGGACCAAAACCAGTCCATTTCATTGAGCTAGTAAAAGCTTTTCCAATTAAAATAGTAAAAAACAAAGCGATCACGTAAATTGCTATACTTAGTCCAATGTTGTTAATAAATGGGGAGTCAATATATTCAGAAACCCAAGGTTGTAATTTTGGTACTAAAAAGATAGTTAATATTAAAGCGACTATCCATTTCATAAAAGAGATAAAACTTAAGGTAAAACCTTTAATAACACATTGAATTACTGAATAGATCATTACAACTGAAAAAAAACCATCAAACCAACCTATATCATTAATGATATTATCCATTCTATATTTCAACTTTTCCAAAGGGTTTAAGTATTAAAATTAGCTTAGGCAATAAAGTTAATACTGAAATTAGAGCAAGTAACATAGCTATACCTGTGAAAATTCCAAAATAAATTGTAGGTATAAAATTAGATAAAACTAGAATTGAAAAACCAAATACAATTGTAATAGAGGTATTTAAAATAGCGATACCCACTGTGTTGTGACAACGATCTACTGTCAATTTATAGTTATTTATTTTTTTAAACTCTTCTTTAAATCTATAAATATAATGAATACTATTATCAACGGCTATACCTATGGTAATAGCAGCAATTGTAATTGTCATCATATCAAGGGGAATACCCATAATCCCAATAATTCCTAAAATAAAAAAAGCTGCCATGAAGTTTGGAATTACACCGATTATTGATAATGTAAAATTTCTAAACAAAATGAAAAACATTGTTGAAATTCCTAACATTACAATACCCAAAGTAAGAATTTGAGATTTAAATAGACTTTGCAATAAGTTATTAAATAAAATTAAAACTCCTGCTAATCTATATTCCTCAGAATTAAGGCCTAATTTTTTATTTAATTCATTATTTATTTTATTAATTAAGTCATTTCTTCTTAAGTCTTTTAAAGAGTCTTTTATTCTGACGCTAATTCTAGCTTCATTATCATTAACAGAGATATACGGGCTAATTATTTCTTTTTTAAGCTCATTTGGTATCTTGCTATACAAAACTGCTATTTCTAAACTTTGTAATTTCTTACCATTAAGATCTTCCGCTACACGAATTATAGAGCCAAAAGATAAAACTTTACCAATTTCTGGCAAAGAGTCTAAATAATCATGGACTTTCAATATTCTGTCTATTTTATTTCTTGTAAACCAATAATTTGAATCATCTTGTTTTTCATCTTCATCCCAATCTAACTCATCATCATCTTTTTTTTCTTTTTTACTAACCGGAAATTTAACAATTATATCTAAAGGCGTAGTTCCTCCTAACTGATCGTCAATTTTTTTCATACCTTTGTAAATTTCTGTTTTTTTATCAAAATAATTAATAAAACTATTTTCTACCTCCAGTTTAGATATTCCAAAAACACTTAATATGATAATTGATATTGTTAAGCCAAAAATAGCTATGGTATTTTTTTTCGAAAAGTTAGCTAAAGCTGTTGTAATCTTAGATCTTTCTGTATCTTTGACTTCAACGTCTTCTTTTCTTGTAAAAATATTTAACAAAGAGGGAAGCAAAGAGAAAGTAACCAATATTGAAACTATTAGCCCTAATGTCATCATCCAACCAAAGTCAATAATTGGTTTTATACCGCTAAAAATTAATGACAAAAAAGCACATACTGTAGTTAAAACAGTATAAAGTATTGGCAAAAACATTTTTTTACATGTTTCAAAAATTGCCTCTCTATTATCAAGGTTATTAAATTCTTTTTTTAATTGTAAAAATCGAACGGTCACATGAATATTCATTGCCATATTGAGAATAAGCATTAATGCGATAAAGTTTGATGAGATAACCGTTACTTTCCAACCTATTAAACCCAACAAACCAGTCATTATAATCACTGAGGCAGCACAACCAAGAAGAGGCATAATTACCCATTTTATACTTTTAAATATCAGCCAAAGTGTCCCAACTATAAATAAAAAAACTCCTATCCCGAAAACTATAATGTCATTTTTAATGTATGACATCATATCATCAGCTATCATAGGAATACCTCCTAAGTGTATTTTAGCATTTTCTGAATATTTGCTTATTACCTCTCTAATTTCTTTAATATTCTGATGATTTTTTTTATTGTATAAATTTTTATATTTTTCATACTCTTTTAGGAATAATTTATACTTTTCTTTATCTTCTCTTGTTAAATTTTTTGCTAATGAACGATCAAAATAATCATTTTTTATTTTAATATACTCATTCATTTTTTTATCTTGTTTTATATAAACAACTATCCCGGAAGTTTTTCCATCTTCACTAATTACGTAATCTCTGTAAATTGGGCTATTTAAAATTTCATCAAAACCTCTTTTTTTATCTATATTTGGATATGAAAGAGTCTTATAGTTTTTAAGCCTATCCATAAGAGGTTCATCAGTGCTTTTTAACAAAGGAACATCAATTATAGTAATAACATTTTCAACCCAGGATAATTTTTCTAATTTTGATTTAAGAAATTGAAGATTAATTATTGTCTCTTCATCAGTAAAATCTGAAACTGGAGAATATGTTAATACTAAAAATTCTTTTGATCCATATCTCTCATTAACTTCTCTAAGATATTTTAAATCTTTATCTCCCTCTAACAATAATGCATCTGAAGACGCGTCTAAACTAAAATTTTTTGAAAAATATACAGAAAAGGATATTAGTAATATTAATAAAGATAGAATAATTTTAGGGTATTCTATCACAGTTTTTTTATAAATCACTGAGAGCATTATTTAATTCAGATATATATTATATTTTAAATAACTAAAGACTTAAATTCTAATTAATTTTTATTTCGATCTTTGAATTTAGTATACATGCCCTCAAATTCAACGTGGACATTACCTGTAGGACCATGTCTTTGTTTGCCAATTATGATATCTGCTAATCCTGCAATGTCATTCATTTTAGATTGCCATTCAGCATGTTCGATAGACCCTAGCTTTGGTTGTTTTTTTTCTAGATAATATTCCTCTCTATAAACAAACATAACTACATCAGCATCTTGTTCTATAGATCCTGACTCTCTTAAGTCTGATAACTGAGGTATTTTATCATCCCTTTGTTCCACTGCTCTTGATAATTGAGAAAGAGCTAGTACAGGAACCGAAAGTTCTTTTGCTAAAGCCTTTAATCCTTGAGTAATTTCTGAAATTTCTTGAACTCTTCCATCATATCTATTTGAATTAGTTCTCATAAGTTGAATATAGTCGACTATAATCAAATTTAATCCAAACAATCTTTTAATTCTTCTTGCTCTGTTACTTAAAGTCGAAATAGATATTGCAGGCGTCTCATCTATATAGAGAGGCAATTCATAAATATCTCTTGAAGTTTCAATATATCTGTTTAGCTCTTCTTCAGTAGCTTTACCTCTTCTTATATCGTTCGATTTTATTCTTGATTGTTCAGAAAGTATTCTTGTAGAAAGTTGTTCTGAGGACATTTCAAGTGAAAAAAAAGCTATAGATGATTTTTCATTATTTTCATGAATTTTTTTTGCAGCATAATAAGCTATATTTGTTGCCAAAGCAGTTTTTCCCATCGAAGGTCTACCAGCAATAATAACCAAATCAGATTTGTGTAAACCTCCTAATTTTTCATCTAATTCAGTTAAACCTGTAGGCACTCCGACTATTCCTTGATCATTTTGTCTAGCTTTAGTTGCCATTTCTATTGTTTGATCTAGAGCTTGATTAAATTTTAAAAAAGATTGTGAAAAATTACCTCTCTCTGCTAGATCAAATAAAGATTTTTCAGTATCTTCAATTATATTTTCACCAGTTTTCTTTTGTTCGTCATTTTTTGATTCCTCAGCTAAATTTTCTGAGATAATTATTAGTTCTCTACGTACATACATTTCATGAATAATTTTGGCATAGTCGATGGCTTGTTTGATAGAAGAGGAAAACCTTGTAAGTTTAACTAAATAATCTACCCCGCCAACTTCAGCCAAGCTTTCATTAGTCTCAAAATAATTTTTCAAAGTTATTGGATTAGCTATCATTCCTTTATTATTTAGATTTTCAATTACCTCATAGATTTTCCTATGACCTGGGTCAAAAAATTTTTGAGAGTTTGTAATGCTTGATATTTCGTCAATTATATCGTTGTTAACCAACACAGATCCTATTAAAGCTTGTTCGGCTTCTAAATTTGAAGGTAATTTTTTTTCTTCACTATTGTTGATGTTTAGTCTAATTTTTTCCACTTTAAGATATTAATTAAAGATTTTTAATTAGATAGCCAAAAGTTACACACTCTTTTTTCAACCTGTGGAAAAAATTTAGATTTAATGTTGTTTTATTGAGCGTCTATTTTTTCAACGTTAACCGTAACATTAGCAGTGACTTCAGAGTGAAGATTAATGTTAATTTTATATTTTCCTAATTTATTGATGTCTTGTTTTAAATCAATTTGAGAGGGATTTATCTCAACTTTAAGATCATTTAAAAAAGCATTAGACACTTCTTTTGGTTTAATTGATCCATATAAGTCACCATTATCCTTTGCTTCTTTATTGAACTTTAAAGTTTTGTTTTTAATTTTAAGAGCTACTTTAATAAATTCTTGTTTTATTTCGTTATTCTTTTTATTTAATTCATCCTTTTTTTTGTTAACCAGGTCTATATTCTCTTTATTAGCTCTTAGTGCCTTGCCTTCTCGCAAAAGAAAATTTCTTCCGTAACCATTTTTGACTTCTACTAAATCGCCAATTTTTCCTAATTTAAATATATTTTCTAACAATATTACCTGCATGATTATATCAACCCTAAAATTTTTGCTTTTTTGATTTCATTATTTAATTTTCTTTGTTTTCCTTGTGATACTGAAGTTATTCGTGAGGGTAAAATTTTATCAGTGTCAGAAATGTATCTTTTTAAAAGTTTGACATTTTTATAATCAATAACTGGTGCGTTTTTATTAGACAAAGGACACTTTCTAGAGAACTTCGAGTCTGATTTTTGGAATAAACTTAGTTTATTCAAAGGATTTTGATTTTTTTTATTAAATTTTTTATTTTTTCTTTTCATTTTCCTTTTTAAAATATTCAGTATCTAAATCCAATTTCTTATATTTGATTGTTAAATGTCTTAGTACGGTTGCATCAATGATTATATTTTTTCTAATCTCATCTACTGTTTTATTATTACCCTCAAATTTATAGTGTATGTAAAAACCTTTATTGTGATTATCAATTTTTCTAGCAAAATTTAATAAGCCCCACTTTTCGACTTTAATAACCTTACCTGACGAGGCGTTTATAATATCATTATATTTAGCTTGAACTTTCTCAATTTCAGTTGACGAAAGATCTTGTTTTGCTACTAAAGTATGCTCGTAAAAATTCATTTTGCTGTCAATAACTGGTTATTTTATTTATATTAAAGATCGGTTTTATACTATTATAAAAGACTCATTTCAATAGTAATAATATATTTAAACCTTTTTAGAATATGAGCGTTAAAATCGATATCATACTACCAAACTACAACAAAGAAATGTATTTGAATGAAACTATAGACTCGATTATTAACCAAACTTATGAAAATTGGAGATTGCTACTTATAGATGACTGCTCAACAGATAATTCAAATAAAGTTATAAAAAAATATGAATCAAATAAAAAAATAAATATTATTTATTTAAGAAAAAATATGGGTGCTGCTTTTACAAGAAATTTAGGATTAAGATTGTCCACTTCTGATTATATTGCATTTATGGATGCTGATGATAAATGGGCATCAAATAAATTAAAAGATCAAATTGATTTCATGCAAAAAAATAATCTCTTTTTTACATATACTGACTACACTCCTTTTTATACAAAAAACGATAAAAAAATATTTAAAAAAAGAATATATTGCCCAGATTCATTTAATTATGATCAATTTATAAATAATAGCTCAATAGGGACAAGTACAATGATTTTATCGCGAAATATTATTGGTGTTTTGAAGTTTCCAAAAGTAAATACGTTAGAGGATTTTCCCTTTAAATGTAAGTTATTAAGGAAAAATAAAATGGCAATTAAATTTAGTCAAAATACAACTTTTTACAGAATTACAAAGGGTTCCTTAGGAGGAAATAAATTAAGAAGTATATACTGGCTTTGGTATATAAACAGTAAATTTAATAACTTGAATTTCTTTAAAAATTTAAAATCTTTAATAAGCATCTCAATTAACTCAATTAAAAAATATGGATTTAAATAGTTAAATAATGAAAGCTTTATTATTTCCAGGTCAGGGTTCTCAAATTATCGGCATGGGCTTAGAATTTTATAAAAATTTTCAGACAGCAAAAGATATTTTTATAGAAGCAGATGATAGTTTAAATTTTAAAATATCTGAAATTATTTTAGAGGGCCCAGAACAAGAACTAAAACTAACTCAAAATACTCAACCAGCAATATTAACAGTTAGTTGCGCAATATATAATGTCGTAAAAAAAGATTTTAAATTTAACTTTAATAATTTTAAGTATTATGTAGGACACTCACTTGGAGAATATAGTGCACTTGTTTGTTCGGGATCTTTAAAATTTAAAGATGCGTTATATTTATTACACGAAAGAGGTAAAGCAATGCAAGAGGCTGTGCCTCTTGGCAAAGGGGCTATGTTAGCAATTCTTGGATCTGACATTGTTGAGATAGAAAATTTACTAAATGAAATAAAAAGTAAAGGAGTGTGTGAAATAGCTAATGATAATGCCAATGGTCAAATAATTGTTAGTGGAGAAGTAAATTTAATTAATATTCTTCAAACTATTCTTAAAGAAAAAAAGAAAAAAACAATATTACTTCCAGTAAGCGCTCCATTTCACTGTTCTTTAATGAAAAGTGCAGCCGAGAAAATGAAAACTAAAATACTACCTGTAAATTTTAGCAAACCTAATATAGACATAATTAGTAATGTAACAGCTCAACCTGAAAACAATCCAGAAAAAATCAAAAATTTATTAGTTGAACAAATATATTCAAGAGTTAGATGGAGAGAAAGCATCATAAATATGTCTAAAAATAATATTAATGAATTTATAGAGATTGGACCTGGAAAGGTCTTGTCAGGTTTGTCTAAAAGAATTATAAAAGAAGCTAAGGCAAATAGCATCAATACTATAGAGGACATTAAAAATAATTTGAAATGACACTTAAAAATAAAAAAGTTTTAATTACAGGTGCCACAGGAGGCATAGGCGGTTCTTTAGTTAAAAAGTTTTTATCTCTTGACTCTGAAATCTTGGGAACAGGTACTAACTCAGAAAAACTTGACAAACTTAAATCTGAATACAGTAAAATAAAAGTAAAAAAATTCGATATTTCATCTCATTCACAAATAGAAAAATTTATAGAGGAAGTTTCAGAGGAATTGGGCGGATTAGACATCCTTATAAATAACGCTGGTATAAATAGAGATAACTTATCACTTAGAATGAAAGAAGACGAATGGCAAAAAGTAATTGATGTTAACTTAACATCAACATTTTTATTATCTAAATATGCAATAAAAAAAATGCTTAAAAGTGGTTCGGGTAGAGTTGT
>MDTG01099276.1_pt1 | contig 16314 bp, 14 predicted proteins | sample 811421 | NCBI WGS metagenome assembly MDTG01 (sample SAMN05326645, study PRJNA326480) | marine metagenome | isolation source: seawater | place: Pacific Ocean: South East | collected 2011 | reverse complement strand
TGTATTTTTTTTCTATTTCAAATTAACATTGTCATTTTTAAAAAAAATATATTATTTACCACTTCTAGGTATTTTAATTATTATGCCTCAGATAGATAATCTCATATTCAGGTTTATATTCGAATCTATAAATGATGGTAGTGAACTTAGATTTGATGGTTATATTTTCAGTATTTTTAATCTAATCATTGCATTTTTAATTTTAGTCTACAGAAAAAATAAATTTAGTGGGATGTATTTTCTTTTCTCAATGATTTCAATGTTCATTCTATTTTACATAAATCCCTTTCTCTTCGGAAGATTTCAGTTTTACACTTATATATTTCTAGCTTTTTCATTATCAAAATTTTGTAATAAATATTTAATGATTGGATTTTCATCTTTAATACTACTAGGTTTAGACACAATTTCTAAATTAAATTCTAAAGGATATAGTTATGATTTTGACTGGTATAATTTAATAGTTTCTTGGTTATGAAAATAATATGGAGTCATAATTGGTTCTTGGAATACCGTATTGCAGTATTTAGAGAAATGCAATTGAAATTTAGTGATTTTCATGTCATTTTTGCAAGCAATAACCTATCCAAATCAGTTTTACAAGATTTAGAAAATGAAATTATTAATTTACATGATTTAGTTAGCGATTTTGATATACGAATTAATTTACCTAATTCAAATTCAGATTTTGCAAACAAATCATTTGGTATTAAATTCCCAATTGGATTGTTCAGTAAATTACATAGACTCAAACCTGATATTTTAATTGGTGAGGGGTTTTTTCGTTGGGGTTTAATTCATTTATTAGCAAAAAAAATAATAGGATATAAGTATGTAATGTGCTATGAAAGAACTCCTCATACTGAAAGAAATGTACCAAGATTTGTTAATTGGCTTAGAAAACTAGCTTTGAGCAGAGTAGATTATCTTATTGTTAATGGAATTGAAACTGAAAAGTATGTTAGAACTTTGGGTTGGAAAAAAAATATTTTGAGAGTACATATGGTTCCTGAAACTAAATACTTTAAAAAATTACTTCCAACAACTTTAAAGAAAACAAGTATAAAATATCTATATATAGGGAAATTGGTGGAAAGAAAGGGTATTGATAAGTTAGTTTCTGTATGGAAAAAATTTAATGAGAGTTCGAGTTCTGAAATGTATCTTGATATTATTGGTACTGGACCTCTTTCTAAAAATCTTGTTAAACATCCAAATATTAAGTATCATGGAAAAATTGATTTCTCGAAATTATCATTATTTTTTAAGAAAAATAATTATTTAATAATGCCAACTTTAGAGGATAATTGGAGTATGGTAGTTCCTGAATCATTATCAGCCTCAACACCAGTTATTTCAACATTTGAAAATGGTAATTCTGTTGAATTATTACAAAGAAAAGGTATGGAATGTGGATTTGTTTACAATGCAACAAATACAGATGAGTTGTTGGATACGTTAATTAAATCAAGTAAAATTAACAAAACAGAATACTCTAAAATGACCAACAATTGTAAAAAAATTGACAATGAGTATAATGTTGATCGCGTAATTAAAAATTTCAAACAAATATGTGGAAACTAATTAAAAAGATTCGAATAATATTTTTAGTTAATATAAAATACAATTGGGTTAAATTTGGATGTAGTCCACATTTAGGCAGAAATATTTCATTTTATGCGCCAGATTCAATTGAAATTGGAGACAATTTTTATATGGGGGCTTACTCACAAACTGGTTGTAATTTAAAAATTGGGGATAATGTTATTTTTGGTAGCTATGTAAGTATTGTTGGTAAACGTGATCATCGATATAATATTCCCGGTAAAACAATCAGAGAAAGTGGAAGCGTTAGAGAAAAAACAGATTGGTGTTTAGTAGATAATTATGTTGAAATAGGAGACGATTGTTGGATTGGCCATCGTTCAATAATTTTGTCAGGGGTTAAAATTGGTCACGGTTCAATTATTGCCACTGGTTCGGTGGTTACAAAATCAGTTCCACCTAATACAATATATGGTGGTAACCCTGCCAAATTTATTAAAAACCGATTCTAATTTTATAATTGACAATGAAAAAAGTTAAACTTTCTATAAACAGTCCAGTTGACGGGCTTTTGAGACAAACCCCAAATAATGATGGTATTTGGGGTGATTATAAGTTTTACATAAATACAAAAATTGATAATTGTGACTATTGGGTTATTTACAGCAAAGGAGAAAGCAATAATAATAAGACAAGAGTTGCTATGGAAAATTTAATTCTGCTTACGGGCGAACCTGAACCGATTTATCACTATGCTCCTTCGTTTATTAAAAAGTTTGGAAGGATACTTACGTCTAGGAAAGATATAAATCATATGAATTTGACTCATGTTCAACCTGCCCAACCTTGGTGGGTTGGACGTAGATTAAATTCTAATGGGTCAATTGATTTTGTCTTAAATTATAATGAATTGAAAAGAAATGTTACAAACAAAACTAAACTTATATCAGTTATTTCAAGCTCAAAAGGATTTACAAAAGGGCACAAGGACAGAATTAGTTTTGTAAAAAAACTTGGAAATTATTTTGGTGATTACATAGATATTTATGGAAATGGAATTAATGATTTTAAAGACAAATGGGATACTTTGAAAGAATATAAGTATCATGTTGTATTAGAAAACTCTTCACTCGATAATTATTGGACAGAAAAATTAGCCGATAATTATTTGGCTGAGTGCTTCCCTTTTTATTATGGCTGTAGTAATATTAGTAAATATTTTGATAAAGGAGCATACGAACTGATAAATATCAATGATTTTGATAAAACTATTAAGATTATTGAAAAAGGGATTTCAAACAATCTTTACGAAAACAGAATTGATAGTATTCGAAAAGCAAAAAAACAAGTCATGGAAGAGTATAATATTTTTCCAATGCTGATTGAAGTTTTAAAACAAAATAAATTGAATTTGCCAAAACAAACGATCGTAATGAGGCATGAGAAAACTTATTTTGACATATTTAAATTATGGATGATGGTAAAGAGGCTCTATATTAAATTATTTTATTAAATGGAAAATTACAGTGATCTTGAAAAGTTTATTTCATCACTAATTTCAAGATTTCCTAAGCTTAAAGTTTTTGCTAAGAAATTCTATGAAAGAATTAATTTATTATTTCACAAAAAAAAATACCTATTTAAGTCTGAATATAATATTACACAAATAGATAGTACAAATCAGTCAACATTTTTTGGATATTACGATAAAAGCCCCGAAAATTATGATGGTAATAAAGTTATTTATTATAAAACAAATTACGATACAAAAAACAAACCTTCATCAAATTATCCAATTGAAATTATTTTAAAATGTTTATTGTCTGAAAAAATTAATTCAATTGATAAAACATTTTCTTATAATTGGCAACAAGGAGCCAAAATGATGTGGATTTCTAATAATGAATTCATCTATAATGTGTATTCAAAATATCAAAATAAATATCACTCTAAAATATATAATATCAAAACAAAAAAATTTAAAATAATAGATTGGCCTATATATGACTGTTATAAAGATAAGTATGCACTAGGTCTTAATTTTAATAGGCTAAGAGATTTACGTCCAGATTACGGTTATAAAAATTCAAATGAAAAATCTGATTATGAAGACTATTCAAAAGATGGGATTTATGAAGTTTCCCTAAAAAAAAATAATCATAAACTACTAATAACATTGAGTGAGCTAATTGATCTCAAATATCTAAAAACAATGAAATATGCAAAACACAAGGTTAATCATATAATGATAAGCCCCAACGGAAAAAGTTTCATTTTTATGCATCGATGGCACCGAAAATCAGGTCTCAAATATGATCGGTTATTAGTGTATAACTATAACAGTAATAGTTTGAAAATAATTTCAGATGAAGGCGGCATAAGTCATTGTTGTTGGAAAGATAATAATACTATAATTGGTTACTTAACTCATAATGGCAAATTTGATTTTTATGAAATCAATATAGTAAATGGAAGCATAAATCAAATTACTAAAAAACTTGAAAATTTTGGTGATGGACACCCTACATTTATAAAAAATAAATTGCTATTCGATTCATACCCAAATAGATCTAGAATTAAAAATTTATTCATCTACAGCTATGATAATAATAAAATTATCAATCTTGGTGACTTTTATGAACCATTGAGTTTTTACAAAGAGTCCAGATGTGATTTACATCCTAGGTTTAGCTCAGATTTTTCTGCAATATATTTTGATTCTGTTCATTCAGGAAAAAGAAGATTGTACAAACTAAATTTGAACTCAAAAAAATAAACATATTAATAATATTTTAAATACTGAGTTGGGAAAAAATTAAACATTTAATGAAAGTAATTGAGGTAAGAAAAGGAACAGTTCTTTTTAAAGAAGCAATAAATTTGTTACTTAATAAATACGATAGAAAAAATAGAAGTCGTGAATTCTGGATAAGTAGATTTGAAAGAAGTGAATCAATTAGGATTGGTTATTTACTTGAGGTTCAATTAGAATTAGTAGGTTTTATAGGCTTAATTGAGTCAAGGAATATAGTTGGACTAAGCACATGGTTCGTAGATGTAACTTACAGGAAGTTTTCATTATCCTTTTTATCAGTTGTAATGAATAATATTAAAGAAAGAAAAATAGTAAATTCTAGTCCAAATCCAATTGCGCTTAAAATCTTTCAAAAACTTTACAATTTTAATTTAAATTTTGAGTTTATAGGATTGCCAAGAAAAATTTTCGGATTTTCAAATTCATCCAAAGACAAAATTTATTTCGGTAAAAAAATTAATGTATGTTACGAAAATAATATATCTATTTTTTCAATTTTATACTTTACTTTTAGATATAAGAAATTATGTGTTGCTTTAACAGAAAGTAAAAATAAATTATTTTTTTATAAAAAAATTAATGTTTTATCTAAGAATATTAAATACCAATTTCCTTTAAGTATTTGTGGAGATATCTATGAATGAAAAGATTATTTTTATTTTTTTTATTGTTAGTTAGTAATATTTAGCTTGACAAGAATTATTATGCTTTTAAATAAAATAAACTAAATATGGATGCTAATTTTCTTAACAAAACTTCTTTAATGTTTCACGAGATTTTAGATAATGGTGATACAAATTCAGGATGGCATACAAGGAGCAATGGCAAGTATACTATCTCAAAAAACAAATTTTTAAAAATAATTAGCATTTACGGAAGTAGTGTTAATTATACTTTTGATGATGGTGGAATTAGTAATTTGTATGCTGCCAATCAATTAAAATCTTCTGGTATTCAAGGTATTTTTTTTATCTGCTCAGCATACATTGGTGAACCAGGATTCCTAAATCTTGACCAAATTAATAATATTTCAAAATACCACCATGTATTTGCGCATGGGCACAAGCATATAATGAAAAGGGTAAATTTTTCTGATCTGTTTTTGGATTGGGAACAATCATTAAGTTACATGAAAAACAATAATTTTAATTCTAATATAGTTTGCCTTCCAGGTGGCTATTTTACATTAGATCACTATAAAGTTTTTTCTGATTTAGGAGTTAAATATATATTTCATAGTGCACCTTATAATTTTATTCTTAAAATTTTATATAAAGAAAATTTTGTTTTCATACCTAGAATAATAGTAACTGAAAAATTTAAATTAATAAGAAAAACAAATTATATTGGTATTAAATCCTTGATAAAACAAGCTGTAGACAATTTGAGTATCTTAATTAAATTTTAATAAATATGGGGACAATAATTGATAGAATTGAGTATGCCTTCCCTAAAAATATAATAACAAATCAGGATTTAAAAAATGAATTTCCAGATTATGATTTTATAAAGTTTGAGAAAAAAGTAGGAATTAAATCAAGATATGTTGTATCGAAAAATGAAACAGCATTAGATTTATCAGTTAGAGCTTGCGAAAAAATATTCGAAGGAAATTTTGATAAAAATGAAATTGATTTTATTTTACTTTGTACGCAGAGTCCTGAATATATATTGCCAACAACAGCTTGTTTATTGCAAGATAAATTATCATTAAGAAAAGATATTGGCGCACTCGATTTTAACTTGGGTTGCTCAGGTTATACATACGGCTTAAGTTTAGCTAGCAGTTTGATAGAATCCAATCAAGCTAAAAAAGTTTTGCTTGTAACAACTGAAACTTATTCAAAATTTATACATAAAAAAGATAGATCGAATCGTTCTATATTTGGAGATGCAGCTACAGCAACTATAATTTCTCATTGTGAGACTACAAATATTGGAAACTTTTTATTTGGTTCTGATGGGGGAGGTTTTGACAAGCTAATAGTTAGAAATGGAGGAAGTAGAAATAAACTTGACATAAATTGTCAAACCAAAAGTTATGGAACAAAAAATGAATATACAGATAATCATTTATATATGAATGGTCCCGAAGTATTTAACTTTACAGCTAATGTTATTCCTAATTTTACAAAAAAATTACTTATCAAAAATGATTTGAATGTTGATCAAATTAATCAATATATTTTTCACCAAGCAAATGCTTTTATGTTAAATTTTTTAAGAAAGCGAATTAAAATTAAAATTAAAAATTTTTATATTGATCTAGAAAATTATGGAAATACAGTTTCTTGTACAATACCAATTGCATTGAAAGACTATTCTCAAAAAATCACTTCTGCAGAAAAAATAATGTTAGTTGGTTTTGGAGTTGGACTATCATGGTGTGGAGGATTGGTAAAAATAAATAAACCCTTATAAAATGAAAAAACAAGATTTTATTAAAGAACTGTCAGAACAATTGGAATTAGAAACAGTTGTAACTATTGATTCATCAATTAAAGATTTAGATGAATGGGACTCTATGTCTGCAATGATAATTATCGCATACGTTTCAGACAACTTTAATATTGCATTAAATGCTGATGATATTGAATCTTTAACTACATTTAATTCTCTTATAGAGAGAATTGGTAAAGATAAATTTTCGGAATGAATAAATGGATGAAACTGAAAATTATTCGTATTTAATCACACTTTGAAACCAATTAATTATTTTGAACAATAAATAACAAGTATTAAAAATGAATGGTAGATTTTATCCAAGTTTAAGAGAAAAAAATATTTTAGTCACAGGGGCAACCTCTGGAATTGGAAAAGGGATAAGTCTTGAATTATTACAGCAAGGATCCGTAGTAATTGGGATTGGGCGAACCAACTCAAATATAAAAAATGATCTTTTACTAAATCCAAATTTTAAATTTGTTCAATTAGATTTAACTGAGTTAGATAAAATTGAAAAAATAGTGATTGATTGCGTTAATATTCATGGTAAATTAGATGGAGTAGTTAATTGTGCAGGAAGAGAGGAGACAATTCCGTTATCTATTTATAATTATTCAAAAATTAAATCTATTTATGATATTAATATTTTTTCGGGAATTGAAATATTAAGAATATTTTCAAAGAAAAAAATAAGCAATAATAATTCTAGTTTTATATTTATTTCATCAGTGATGGCAGAACTAGGTAAGCCAGGTAAAATTGGTTATTGTAGTAGTAAAGCTGCAATACTTGGAGTAGTTAATTCATCAGCATTAGAGTTAGCAAAAAGAAAAATAAGAGTTAACTCTGTTTCACCTGGTGTTGTATTGACAAAAATGGTTGAAAATCTCTTTGCAAAAATTTCTAAAGATAATGTAGAAAGTATTCGTAATATGCATCCTTTGGGAATTGGGCAAGTAGAATATATTACACCATCTTTATTATTTTTGTTATCTGATCAGTCTTTGTGGATTACAGGGCAAAATATAAAAATTGATGGTGGCTACTCTGTTCAATAAGAACTAATTAGTTAAATTCAGATTATTTTATATTTCTGATGGAATAAAATTAATTATGACAAGAATATCGGTATTAATGTCGGTTTACAAAAACGATAATCCCGATCATTTTGATCAAGCTTTATTAAGTATATGGGATAAACAAGTTTTAAAGCCTTATGAGGTTGTTCTTATTCAAGATGGACCAGTTCCTGAGTTTTTAAATGAAATTATAAACATTTGGGTGAAAAAACTTAAGTTATCTATGGTGCTTATAATTAATGACTCTAACATTGGATTAACAAGATCATTAAATAAAGGTTTAAAGAAATGTAGGGGAGATTTTATAGCTCGAATGGATTCAGATGACATTTCCTCACCAAATCGTTTCAAGTTACAATTAGAATTTCTAAAAAAAAATCCTAAAATTGATGTAGTTGGGAGTTATTTACAAGAGTTTAATGAATTTGGAAATTTAAATATAGTAAGAAAATACCCCGCTAATAATTTTGGTATAAATAAAATTATTCATCGATCTAGTCCGATGTGTCATGCCTCAGTTATGTTTAGGAGAAATATATTTGATGATGGTTGTCTTTACAATGAAAAATATAAGACTAGTCAGGATATTGCTTTGTGGTTTGAATTATTGGCTAGAGGTTATGAATTAGCTAATATTAGTAAAGTTTTATACAATGCAAGGCTTAATAATCAATTTTATAAAAGAAGATCGTACAAAAAAGCATTAAATGAATTTGAGATTTATTGGAATGGTATTATAAAAAAATTTGGTTATTCAATAAAACTAATATTTCCAATTTTTAGACTGTTGATTAGATTGATGCCTTCATCAATTACAAGACTAATCTACAGCAGCAAAATTCGTAAACTATTAAATTCTTAAACCATAGTGCAATTAATAAAAGTAGAATTGGTAATATAAAAGCCAGTTAAATCTATTTTAAATTACACTTGATATTTTGGTTAACAATGTTCATATATTTGTTAAAGTATGATAGAAAAGAAAACTTTGAAAATTGGTATCCTCATTGGTAATTTTAATTGTCTTGAAAATTGGGAATTAAGAATAATTGAAAGAATAATTTTAGACAAAACTCTTCATTTGTCATTACTGATTAAAGATGGGAGGTCAAAAAAAGAGAATTTTAACGTTACAAAAAAATTAAAAGATTTATTAAAAAATAAAAATATTTTTAATAGAATACTTTTCAAGTTCCAAGTTTTAATTGAAAAGTCTCTTTTTAAAGTTAAATCAACAGTCAAAAAAGAAACAATAATTAAAGAATTAAATTCAATTAAAACAATATACCTGAATCCAAAAAGAAAAGGATTTTTGGATGTATTTAGTAAAAATGATTCTGAAAAAGTTAAATCTTATGATCTAGATATTATTTTAAGACATGAGTTTAATATCATCAGAGGCGATATCTTAAAATCATCAAAATTTGGAATATGGTCTTTTCATCATGCTGATAACTCTGTGAACAGGGGGGGGCCACCAGCTTTTTGGGAAATTTTAAATAATGAGTCTGTAATAGGAGTAACATTACAGCAATTAACTCCTGAGCTGGATGGAGGATTTATAATTGATAAAGCTTTTTATAATCGTGATTGGTCATATGTTAGATTACAAAACCGAATTTTTGAAGCAAGTGTTACAATTCTTTTTAAAAATATAAAACTACTTCAAAATGGCCATTATAATATTGAAGGATCTCCAGTTTATTATAACCCTCTTTACAGAAAGCCAAAACTTATACAGCTTTTACAATATATTTTTAATTTTTATTTTTCAATTTTAGAAGAATATTGGAAAAAAGTTAATTTTATGACTTTTGGGTCAAGATATAATTGTTGGACCCTTTTTATTGGAAATGGGAGTTTTTTAAACTCTACTCTCTTCAGGTTAAGACCAGTTAAAATGCCAAAAAATGAGTTCTGGGCAGATCCCTTCATATTTAATTATAATTCAAAAAACTATATTTTTTTTGAAAATTATAATTATAAATTAAAAAAAGGGAAAATATCTTGTGGTATAATTGAGGGTGATCAATTAATTGAAGTTTCTGATGTTTTAGATCTAGATTACCATTTATCTTATCCATTTATTTTTGAAGAAGATAATAGTATTTTTCTTATTCCTGAGACTAGTGAAAATAATAGATTAGAAATTTATAGATGTATTGATTTCCCGAATAATTGGGAGCTGTATAGTACAGCATTTGATGGAGAAAAAATTATTGATGCACATATCTACAGAGATCAAGATATGCAAAAATGGTTATTTTTAAATAAACAGGAAACTGAAAATACATCATATAATTCTGATTTGCATATATATAAATTTAACAATCTAAAATTTGATGATTTACAACCCCACACGAAAAACCCTGTTATTATAGACTCAAAAACTGCAAGGAATGGTGGTGCTATTTTTAAAAGTCATAATCAATTATTTAGACCATCACAAGGAAATATTGATGGTATATATGGCAAAGCTCTAAATATTAATAAAATTGAAAAATTAACAATAAATGAGTATGTTGAAAAAACTGTTATGGTAGCCCATCCTAATTTCAAAGAAGGTCTTGTAGCCATGCATCATTTACATCAAAAAAATGGTTTATTCGTTATTGATGCTGCTTATGCTAAAAAATAATAAAATTAGAATCTGTTAAATATTAAAATATATTGATTTGAAAGCGTATTGACAGGTAAGAAAATTGATGTTTTAATTTATAAATTAAAAAACAAATCATTTGAATTATAAAGAAATTATTTTTTTTATTGCTAAATCTTTGACAATTTCACTTGAAGAGGAAAATAAAGATGAAATAGAATTAATTCTTAAGACAAATGAGATTGATTGGGATAATGTTGTAAAGGTAAGTACAAGTCATTACGTGTTTTCTGCAATGCATTGTAATTTTAAAAGAGCTGGTTTTTTAAAATACCTACCTGCTGATTTGGTTAATTATATGACATACATAACAGATTCAAATAGAGAAAGAAATATAGAAATCGTTGAACAAGCAAAGAGATTAAACAGTTTATTATTAAATAATGGAATTAGACCACTATTTTTAAAGGGAGTAGGAAATATTCTAGAGGGTTTATATGATGATGTTGGTGAACGTATGGTTATTGATATCGATTTATTATTTTCTGAGTCAGATTTCTTCAAAGCAATTGATATCATAGAGAGTGATAAATACAAGAAAATGGAGGGCCAAGTAGAATATTTTCCTGAATTTAGACACTATTCAAGATTGGTCAAACTCAAAAATATAGCTCCTGTGGAAATCCATAAAGAAGTTATTAGAGAAAAATTTAGAGAAGAGTTTAACTGTAAAAAAATTTTTAAAGATCCTCTTTTAATTAATGGTTTTTCAGTTCTTAACTATAATCATCAATTATCACTTTCAATAATTACTGGTCAAATAAATGATTATGGATTTGAACTCAATAATTTTTCACTCAGAGACGCATATGATGTTTTTCTATTATCAAAAAAAACTAATACTAAAATGGCTATTTCAGATTTTATTAAGTTAAAGAGTCCGTTAAATTGTTTTTTAGCTAATTGTAATTTAATTTTTGGAGATTTACAAAGCTTAAATTATTTCAAAACAAAAGAATCTAAGAACCACATGAAAAGATTCAGCAAATCTCTATTGAAAAGAAAAAAAATTCGCAGAAATATTAAATTGAAAATAATTAATTTAAACAGAATATTGAGTAAAATTTGCAAGTCAATTTTTAATATTGAAAACAGAAAATGGTTACTAAAAAGAATTAAAAATAAAATAACTTCTTGAGATTTAACCTACTTGATAATTTTTATTTCAAAATAATATTGCTTTGCAACATCAAAATACTTAAGTACTTTGTTAAGTAAATTAATTTTTTATTTCTTTGATTAAATAAGTTAATGGGGCTTTGAATAGAATAAAACTAACTGAAAATATTAATCCTAAAAATACATAAAGAAGAACTATTATACTTCTTTTTGGTTTAGACCTATTATTTGGAACTGATACTTCATCAATGACTGAAAATATAGGAGTATCTTTATTCAACTTTATTTTGTTATTATTATACTCTGAGGCTAAGTTAATTAGAATATTTTGTTGTAGCTGATATTCAGACTCTAATTTTTGTAATTCTGACCTAAATCGTGCTGTCGAAATATTTTTATTAGAATCTTTAAATTCTGCTAATTTTTTCTGTAAAAAATTAAACTCCTCTTGTTTCAGCTCATATTGCTTCTTTGAGAATTCTAATCTCTCTTTTATTTTATTGGTTCTAATCTCAATTATTTTAGACTGTAAACTTTTAGTAATTAGCTCAACTAGTTGACTGCTGATAAAAGCACTTTCATCGGATGCCAAAACTTTGACAAATCCTTCTTTTTCATTTAGTTCAATTGCAAATTTATTTCTTAATGAAAGAAGTAAACTATAATCAACTTGACTTATAAAACTATAACTTTGAATAATATCGTTATTAATTTCTTTGGTTTCTTTATCTTGAAAAAGTCCTAAGGTGTATTTTTTAATAAATCCAACTGGGTTTAAATTAAGTGGGGTTTTTTTTGACAATAAATATTCTCGAATGGTTAATTTATTAGCATTTGAATTTATTAGTTCTTCAGAAAGTAACTTAAGAGAAAATTCCTCTGAATCAATAATTTGTTTGTATAGAAGCGGTGACAAATATGAATCAGTCGTTATTTCAGTTGGATTTATATTAAGTCCAGCTAGTGAAGCAAGCGATCCTAATTTATTACTTACTGGTGCAGTCTGATCATCACTTATTTGAGGCACAAAGGTAGTTTGTGAAGTATACATTACAGGACTTAACAAAGCAACAAGACAGCCGAGTATAAAGCAGCATAGTACCGATCTAACAACTAATTTTCTCTCTTTCCATATTTTTTTTAAAATAAGTATTGTGTCAAAGGAATCTTGATCTAAATTTGTCTGATTCATTTTCATATCAATTATAATTTAGTTGCAATCAAGATGGTTGTAAGGGTGGTGGCTAAAAAAGTTATGGTTCCGCTTATATTGTCAACAAATTGTTTTATGGCCTCTTTTGCACCTACACCTTCAGGTCTAAAATCAGTTACTATGGTAGAATTAGGGAGGACTCTAGGGTTTTTAAGAAAACCTATTTTTTTAGTTTTTCCGTTTGGTAAAACCAAATATGACCTACCTCCCTCATTGAATAATTTACCACCAGAGTTTTTAATGTATCTTTTAGCTTTTACTCCTTTCTCCCAGATAAAATTAGATTGATTTTGAACAGCTCCGGTTGTTGAAACGATTCCTTTATCAGATGCAATATTTATAACATCACCATTTTCAAATATTTCCTCAGCTTTTAAATCTTTAAAGTTGAGTGTAATTACCCTTCCATCTCTAATCAAGGAAGAAGCATCTAAATTGGCATATGATGTTAGTCCTCCAGCATAATTAATTAAATCTCCGAGTGATGAACTTTTAAATTCAGCAACTACTGTCTGAGGAAAATTAACTTCTCCTGAAATACTAATTCTTATAATTTCTTCAAAACCTATAGTTTTTTTGACTACTATGATATCTCTATCTTTTAATAAAAACTCGTTATCAGGCTTTTCTTTCAAACCAAGTAAATAGTCCTTATCAATCTTAACATTATATTTTCTAGCTCGTCTGTCATTTTCCAAACCTACTTCTGGTCTATTAACAATTAAATCTTCTTGATTAGCACTTATTTGAAATCCACCAGAAAGCAACAGGAGATCTTCTACGTACATATTTTCTTCTAAATCATAAATATCTGGATTATTGATATAACCAAAAATCCCAACTTTTTTATTAATATTTTCAGTTGTGCCAATGCTATATAATATTACTTTATCCCTAGGGTAAAGTAAGGCAGATTTTAACTCTTCTGCATTGTTAAACTCAAAAGTTAGAGTATTAAAATCACCCGTATCACTATTAAATCTTTTAATATCAATTCTTGATTTTAATAAATTTTTAAGAAAATCAGGGTTATTAATTTCAGATGCACTGAAAATCAAATCATAAATAGTAAAATTTTCTTTCCATGTTGTAGTTATATTATCTACACCATAGCCACTAATTGATACAAATTTATTTCCTTCAACCCTTTCATTACTATAAACTTGTACTTGATCCATATCACGTAATTGAACAGAAATATTAGAATTTAATATATCTATCAAATTATAGGAATTACTGACGCTAATACCGTTTAAAATACTTGTAACATCTACTCTTTCAAGGTATACATCAGGCAAAACACCTTTTGCAGCATCCATTATTAATGATTTTAAGTCCTTATAAGTCATGAGTGAATACATGCCAGGCTCAGCAACATGACCTGAAATAGTTACTTGATTTAACTCTATATCTAAGATTGGAAAGAATGTAATTTTATCACCGTCAAATAAATTAATTTTCTCACCCTTATCTTTTGATTCCTGAAAATTTAAAGTTATTAATTCTCTGTCAGCAATTACTTCTTTAGATCTCTTTTCAACTGGGGTGATTCTACTAATATTTATTTTCGTAGTTTGTGCAGTAACAGGTAAGCCTCCAGAATATTTTATTAATTCCGAGAGTCCTTCATTTTCTTTTAATTCAAAAATTGCATTGTTATAAACCTCCCCTTGTAATAAGAAGCTATTTTTTCTAACATTAACAAAAACGATATCATTGTTTGTAAGTCTGACATCTTCTCTAAGTTGACCTTTTGTTATGTAATCATACAGGTCTATGGTTTTGTAAAGCTTGTTATTTCTGTAAATTTTTATTTCTCTTAATGATCCAGTGGTTTTAACTCCTCCGGCAGCATAAAGCGCAGATAAGGCAGAACCTGAAGTATTTAAAATATGAGGACCAGGAGCGTTAACCTGTCCCAGAACTACTACTTTAACAGGCCTAAGCTGGGTGAGAGATACATCCATAAAGGTTTTTTGAGGATCACTTGTTAGCCCTGATAAATATTTGCCTAAAAATATTTTTAATCTTGATTTTAGCGTCTTGAATGAATTTCCTGATGCGAAAAATAGTCCATAACCTCTAATATTAATATTACCATTTCTATCTACTTTAACATTTTGCTCAAAGGAATTATCTCCATATGTAATAATTCTTAGTTCATCACCAGGTGCAATGAGATATCCCTCATCGATATTTCCAAGTAGGTATTCTTTATCCAAATAGGGATTGTTATTAAAGATATCATACCCAAAATATTTAGGTCCATCATTTTCAGCATCTAATTCAAATACATTCTGATTTTCTTCATTACTATTTTCTTCATTTTCTTCAGAGCTATCAGACTGTGATGTTTCCTCTGTATTAGGATTTTCAAAATTTTCACTGGGAAACAACTCATTAATTAATTGATCGTAGCTAATTCCTCTCTGTGTTGCTAATTGTCTAGCTTGGGTCTCAGTCATTCCATTAGCTTTCAAAGCATCTAGGGCCTGAGTTCTCGTTGTTATATTTTGAGATTGAAGAGCTTGGGCTGCTTGATTAATAACAGCTTCATTGGTCTGTGAGAGGCCAGTGAAGGATATTAAGATTATGACGAATAAATATCTCATAATTTTATTTTGGGACGCAAAGATAAAAAAAAACTAGAGAAAGATGTTTTCTTTACTTTTAACTGTAGTTTTCAGGCTTGTGTAATACTCTTATATATTTCCGTAAACATTTTTTAATAAATCATAAAAAATCATGTCAGTCATTTATTTTACCAATCTCTATCCTTTCTGACTTTCAAATTTGTATTCCAACCTCCTTCAATTGCATTAAGGTCAATATCTAATTCTTTGGAAAACTTGATAAGCGCATTAACATCTTTGGGAAAACATTTTCCACCATAACCAAGTTGCCCATCATGACCAGGAACATTTAGGTGGCTATCTCCAACTCGACCGTCCGATGAGAAACCGTTTAATGCATCCTCCCAATTTGCACCAATTTTATCACATATTAATTTAAATTCGTTCATTATTGAAACTTTTGTAGCAAAAAAGGTGTTATTCATGTATTTTATTAATTCAGAGGTTTTAGAGTCAGTTTCGATTATATTCTTATTTTTAAACCTTAAATCATAAATTTTTCTTACCTGGTTAGTCCACATGTTGTTACCGCCAATAATGATTCTATTTTGTGTCAACATATCCAGCTTTGATGTTCTTTCTGTCAAAAACTCAGGTGAGAAAACTATTTTGAGCTGACTGTAAATTTTATTTAATTGATCAGTTGTTCCAGGTAAGACAGTAGATTTTAAAATGTATATAGGTTTTTTATTGGCATATTTAAAAACCTCTTCTACAAATTCTAAGTTTTGATTTCCATCTTTATACATTGGGGTTGGTACACATACAAAAACAAAATCCGAATCATGAGTTTCATTTAAAGTGTG
>MDTG01386987.1_pt1 | contig 16315 bp, 2 predicted proteins | sample 811421 | NCBI WGS metagenome assembly MDTG01 (sample SAMN05326645, study PRJNA326480) | marine metagenome | isolation source: seawater | place: Pacific Ocean: South East | collected 2011 | reverse complement strand
TTTTGATAGAAGATTTAACATCAGTAGTTTTTTCATTATAAATTAATTGTTCTCCAACGATAAACTGACCACTAGTCATGGATACTTGTAGGTGATTAGCAATTGTTCCTGAGACCTCCCCCAAATAACCAATCGCACCACTGGAAAGTCCTCTTACTCTAGTGCCTTTTGGTTGTGATGCTATTAAATTTGAAATTTCTAGTTTTGTATATGTTTGAATATCATATAGATGTAAATCAAACTGCGTTGAAGCATTTTTATATGATGCATCTGTAACTCCAAAGGAATATACTCTCGCTTGTCCAATTTTCTCAAAGGAACCAGATGGTGTTAAACCATCTCTTCTTTGATTATAAAGTTCAACAATATTAGTATCATCTCCACCCAAATTAATATATGGTGTTCCCAGAACATTATTTACTCGAAGCAAACTACCCATTCTAAATGGAACTGATGCGGAATCTATATTTTTTATATCTCTTGGTTTATCAATATCCAATACAGTTGTACCTGGTAAATAAACATCAAATCCCCTTACATATGCTTTACCTGGAGAAAGTTTCACACACATTATATCATCAGTAGGAGTATTTCCTTCATCAGTTAATTGATTTTCTGTATATAAACCATTTGAATCAACTTCGTTATTTAATGAATTTTGTAAATTTACACGAAAAGGTTCTACAGCATAATTACCTGACTCATCAAAAGTTCTTTTTGCAAAATATTTTTTTATTTCTGAGTATACTGAGGAATTTTGTAGTTTTTTAGTTTCACCTGTTCTAACTCTAAACAATTCTACAAAACTTGTATCATTAAAATCTTGTAAAGATTTTTTCGCTAGTTTTACTGATATTTTAAATCTATCAGCACCTGGTGCTGCAAAATTAGTAAATCCCTTTGCATTATCAAACAATGAGGAATCATCATTAGCATTAATAACCTCCTCAATAATATCCAAACCAACTCTATAAGATGGTTTATTGTCATATGGATCTAAAATTATCAATGATGTAGAAACATCTACGAATGCTCCACGGATAAAATATACCCCTTCACTAATTCCAAAAGCAGAACCTGTAGCGGATGCATTTTCTGTTGCAAGTGTCAGTATAGTTTCACCTATATTTAAAGTGGTATTGCCATATGTGACTGGTTCCTCCAATATTAAAACTTCACCATTGGGAAATGCTGTGCTTTGGTTATCTGTGCCTGATTCATTATATTTGACAAAAATAGTTGGTTCAGTTACATTTTCAGTTGGTGGTAAAATATAATTTTTTATAGTTGCTACAATACCAGAATTTTGACCTCTAACTCTTGTTCCTTTTGAATTATTATTTGATATTACATTATCCAAATAAATTGAAACATCAATACCTAGATGATTTGGATTTATTTTACAAGAAAAATAAGATGTATCATACTCAATGCCACCAGGTATGACCATCGAACCTTCTTTGAAAATATGTTTTCCAAATGATTCAATTTGATTTTGTAATATTGATTGTAATCCAGTTAATTCTCTTGCTTGAACTGGACTTCCAGGTCTGAAAAGAACTTTGTAAAAGTTTTTGGCCTTATCAAAGTCATCATAATAAGGACTTATATTTAGATTTGTCTTTTGTGGCATTTTAGAACTCTAGTATGATTTTGATATCCTCTTTTTGTCGAGAACTTCTTACAATTTCTGGTCTATTATCTAAGTAAATAACTTCTCCCGACTTTTTATTTATCTCTGATTCAGATAACCCATCTTGGAATCTAGTGCCTAAGTTAATTAACTTATTTCCTGTTAGATTAGTTGTAATCCCCGAAAATGAAGTATCAATTGTACCAGAGAATGAAGAAAGTTCTCCACTCAGTGGATTAGCTGAACTTTCAAATATGTTTATTTTTCCATTAGATGATACTCCTTGATAATCGGTTTGATCTAATGTCGTATTATTAAAATAAAGTGATCTATCTCTAAAATATTTTAATACCTTTGTATCTACATCAAAAGATGATACATAAGCCTTAGCGATTTGTCCATTACTGGTTGTTTGATCAACTCTTTCACCCACCGTAGGTGTACCTACAAGGTTACTTGTTTGCAACTTTACAGCTTGTAATGAAGAAAAAGTACTATCAGTATATAAAATATCAGTTCCAAATTTAGTAGGATTCTTTAGAATACCTACCTGTGAAAATACAGTATCAGAAGGAAAATCTTTAGTCGAATCATCAAATCTTGCGTAAATTATAACCTTATCAGTTCCCAATTCATTGTAAATATTGTCACCATGACCTCTACCTGGTGGAATAATAGGAATCAATTTTGCTGGTTTTGCAATTCCACCAGAAGGTTGTAATGTACCTAAATCAACCATCGCATGTGTATATCCTTTACCACCAGAACTAACAATAACTGATTTAATTTTTGTATTCTCTACAGTCACTCTAGCCTTTGCACCCTCTCCATCTCCTATTATAGGCACTTCATGTGAATCTTTATTGGTATATCCTTCACCAACATCTTCAATATATACATGTTTTATTTGATTCAAATTAACCTCTGAGTTTCCATTTTCTCTCACTGATCTTATTTGAGACTCAGTTGATGTTGTCCAATCGTTAGGAACTGTTATAAACTCTGTTGAATCAAATTTAATTATATCACTAGGAGAAACAGTAAATAAGTACTTCCATTTATATCCATCTCCACTATTTCCTGCTTTTGAGGGTTCTAAATCTGTAAATATTGGTTCATCTTGAGATACATTACCTAGTGGATTAGTTCCAGAAGATCCATTATCAATACAAATATAAACTTTAAACTCTGAGTTAATAACATAATAATCCGCATCATATAATCTATTAGATGCACTTATCGCTGATTTATTACCCGCACTATAATCATCTCTATAAATTTCATATCGATTACCTGAAACCCAATCTACTCTTCTTATAAGTCTCCTTATATTAGCCGATGATATTTTTTTTCCAAACATCATTGTATCACCTGTGTGTTTTTTATAAGAAAAACTATCAACAGGAGCAGGGGTGTCTGTATTCCAATCAGATGATCTACCAAATCCTACTAGTGTACCAGAACCTTTGGGATTTGATAGACCTAAAAACACATAATATGAGTTATTAGTATTCTCTACTGACGCTACAAAATTATTTGCATTTAAAATTCTAAATTGATCAGTAACAATTGCCGACATCGTATCTATACTTTTCTTTCTATTTATAGGGGTTTTAAGATATAGATATAAACGCTCTTATTGAACCACTATTTCTATGACCACTTTCACCTATACCATCATAACTTTTACGTTGTATTGTTGGGAATGTGGATAATCCACTATCTACCACTAGTCCAGTTACACCAATAGATATGGGATTGCTTGAACGTTCAACATCGTCACCATATAATCTACCCCAGTTTAAAGTTCCAAGTGATGTAGTAATTCCTATCTGACTTGGATCAAAGAATCCAATTTCATTAATACCATTAATTGAACTTGCACTATTTGTATGAACATTACATGTTATACTTCCTCTAGAAGCATTAGATGATACAACAGAATTTACAATATAAACATTATCTACAAATGTAGTTCCAATACCAACAGTGTTTGAATTAACAGGATTAACAGATGTACAACCATTCCCAACTTTTGTACCTTTAACTAATATTGGATAACCAACTCTTAAGTCAACTGCTTGTTGCGATGAAGTGTCTAATGTACCATCAAGGTTTCTTCTTACAGCATAGAAATCAAATTTTAACGCAGGACCTCCTGATCTAGTAACTTGTGTTATTCCAGTAATAATACCAGTAAATCCTTGAAACTTTGATAATCTAGTTATTTTTTCAGTTTGATATGATGGCGATTCAATAATTACTTGTGGTGGGTTTGAACTAGAATAACCTAATCCTTTATTAATAACGTTAATACTAGATATAGAACCGTTAGTTATTGTTGCCGAAGCAGTTGCTGTTGAATATGTTCCAACTGAACCATCGGGTTGTAAGAATGTAACTATGCCAGTGCGAGGTGCCGATATTTTGATTGTGGGAGCTACACTATACCCCGAACCAGCACTAGTAATATTGTAAGATGTTACAGAACCCGCTGCTGATACTATTGGTGTAGCAGATGCACCTTCTTTAATTTCTCCAGATGTTATTAATGCATCCACTTCATCTGGAAGTTGTGAATTATCATATTTACCTTCATAGAAGAATGATAGTGCATCATCAACAAAAATACCATCCTGTAATCCTGTGCCTTTACCAGAGGTAATTGATAAATCACCTATAATTTTTGATGTTGGGTAAACTTGTGGTTCTAATATAGATCTAGATTTAGAAATTAATTGACCCCTAATTGTTAAATCAACTTTTTGTTTTTCCCATTTTAAAGGTTTTTTATTTTTATCATCGATACCTATGTCATTGTAAATATCAGTATCAAGTAAATCGGTATTTAAAATTTCTTTCACAACTCTATTAGATATTTGAGATGTTGTAATTCCAGGTAATTGATCATTTTTTAAAACTCTTAAATCATCACCAACTTTTACTGTTTCTGGGACAATTTGAATGACAACATCCTGATTTTGTTTACCTTTATAGAAGAAAATATCAACTTTATCATTATCTTTTAAACCTGGACCTGATTCACCACTTGGTGGTTCAGTGAATGTAAAGGTAGTGCCACCTTCAAATTGATATGCAGTGCCAGGTTTTTGTAAGACACCATTTACAAAAATAAGAAGAACCGCATCTAAATCTATTAATTGTGATTGTGGATTAGATAAATCTTTCTCAAAACTTAATAATTCACCATTAAAAAATAGTGGGAATCTTGTTCTACTTCCATCTTGCAGTATTTTGATACTATCAATTGCATCAATTTCTCCAAATTGCCAAGCAGAAAACTTGTCATTGAATATTTCTACTACTTCTAATTCAAATTCTTGTATGGGAGCAGATAAATGAGCAGCAGTTACTAATCCAACTGGTTTAAACTTATCTCCTTTTTTGAACGAGTGTCCTGATCTTGACACCTCAAATTTTGAAATTTCAAATAAAGTTGATCCAATACCAACAGATGTCGTCGCAGCACTTACCTCTACATTTACCAACATGTTTAAACCAGTATCTGTTGTAGCACCAACTCCTAATCTTGATATACCTTCAACTTCAAGATTTTCATATACAGGTTCAGGTATTATTAATTCTGGATTGACATAACCTGTACCACCTGAAACTATATCAAACGATAAAGTACCACCTACACCCACAGTTGCGGTTACAACAGCACCTGTGCCACCACCTCCTCCAGCACCAACATTAAATGTGATTGAGTCGTTAGTTGTTGCTCCTACACTTACAAATGAACCAGCAAATGGATCTGAGTTGGGGAAACTAGTTTTAGATACAGCACGAGGATATGGATGATTGCCTAAGAATCCATCTTTAGAACACTTAAATACAATTCCACCAGTATCAATACCAACTGTATCTTGACCCGTAGTGAATGTATGATTTGGTATGACTAATGTAAGAAGTCCACTGTGAGATTCGTAAATTGCATCAGTTGCAGTAAACGCTTCACCATTGTAAACACTCTTTCTTATAGAACCTATACCTGAACTTACAAATTTATGCTCATATGATACATCTGTAACTCCAATCGCTACTGTGCCACCACGATATCCAGAACCAAATGTTAAATCTTCAAAGAATTCAAATGCATGTCCACCACCTTCATAAGTATGAACAATTGTACTTATTCCTGCTTGAACTTCAAAACTTCTCTCTGAGACAATACCAACTAAGAATAAAGGTCTATCATGATCTTGGAAAATTGTTGTTGTAACACCACTGTAACCAACACAACTAAATTCAAGATTTTTCAATTTAACAGTGTTTGGGTTGTTAAAACTAAATCCATGAACATCGTTGGTTGTGACAGTGATAATACCAGTAATATTATCATATGCAGCAGTTTCAATACCTATATTAAATCCTGATGATGTTCCAATTCCTACAATATTATTCAGTGCACCATTTGAATTTTTCTCAACTTTTACTTTAGCACCAACTAATGGAGCGTATCCTAAACCTGGTGTTGATCCTAATGAAACAATTAATCCACCTCTAGGTATTTGGTTTTGATTAATATCAGAATCTGCAACAATAAATTGCCCATTCTCAGAGGTTATACCTGTAAATCTTATTGTCGAAATACCCGCAACTGTATCTGCAAAAATTCTGTAATTATTTTCCGATCCTACATTATTAGATGTAAATGGTGTTTGGAACACACCATTTATGAATACCACGCCATTACCTAGTTCAATTCCTGCTGATGTATTTGCTCCCCCTACTTTGAGTGGGTAAGATGTTGTAAGACCAGTAAAATTATTTGATATATCATCAAATAACATGTTTGTGGTATAATCTTGCCTTAAAAATGTTCTACCACTAAAGTCTGCTTTTACAAATGGTAATTCATTATCAGTTCTTCTTGAACGAGTATTACCTTTTGGTGGTTCTATAAAATGAACTGTGCTATCAATTATATTAAACGAACCTCTATGAACATTTACTACATCACCACTAGTATGTGATGTGGCAGCTACACCTAATGCACCTCTTTCAACTCTAACTGTAGGTATAGTTGAAATTCCTAAAGATACATTTAACTGATCATCTATTTCACCACTTCCATCGCTTGTACTTGAGAATCCAACCTCAATAATCTTCATAAATTCATCATCTATTTTTAAGACATCAAAAGTTGATATTGAACCAATACCACTCAAAGAGAATTGAGTCGTTGCAGAACCAATATTAGTATCTAATATATGTGATAAAGATGTAAATGTAATTGGTTGTTGTACTATACCATCTAATCCAATAATAGTTTTACTTAATTTGTTAGTCAAATCAAATTTATGAGCATTACCTTCTCCACTTCCAGTAAATGTAATTGCTGAACCTGAAATAACATCTTCTTTAGTTGGAAACAATTGAAATTCATTTTCATCTATTCTCTTAACAAATACGTTTGATGGCAATATATCAGTTGTAATACCAGCATTATTGACAGTTGATCCAATAGAAACAGGAGTTGCTCCAACCCCTATAAATGTTGATCCAGGAGTATATGTGATTTCCTCATTTGAATTATAAAAATGTTTTGGAATAGTGAATACACCAGTAGATTTATTTAAACCAACACCATCTGGATTAAATGTTTTTGAATATATTGGTGTTCCTTCAAATTTCAAATCAAATTTAGTTTTATTTGCTCTCCTACCCTCTAAACCATCATAACTGGATAAAAATAAATCTTGTTCTATAGCACCATATTTTAATGTACCAGGTAGGTTATCGAAATCAGATGGTGTGTAAAATATTTGATTGTATGTTTGAACTTTAACTTTATCCGTAAATTCTGCATCAGGTACAAATGATATATTAATTTGATCACCAGATGTTGTAGAAGTAAATGAACCAATACCTGTAGTAGAACCTAATGAAACAAATGGATATTGAATAACTGAAACGTCTGTGGCATCTCTTAATGCTATCACTTGATGTATCGCTGATGTTTGTCCTGATGATACCCTCACAAGCGATTTTACACTGCTCTCAACTGTTTTATCGATAGAGGCAAAATTAATTGGTGCTCCAGTTCCTTCATTGAATGTTGATTCTATTCTTGCACTTCTTTCGGCACCTATTGGTTGACCAGATGTTAAAAATCTAAATGTGCCGATTCCAACAGATGTTGTTCCTAAACCTACAATATTCGCTTGTGCATCTAAAACATTTACTCTTTCATTTTCGATTTGTAATTTGACAATATTATTCTCTATTCTTGCTGTCAAAATACCAACTGTGTTAACAGTTGCACCTATTCTATCATCAACAAAAATCTCTGATGTTGTTAAATTAACTCCATCAAAATCAATTATTATTTCATTATAATTGATTTCCTTTGTAATTGAGTCTTGTAAAAATATAGAGGCTTGTAAACCATTAAACTCATCCTTATCAAACTCGGCAATAGTTGTTGTATTAAATCCAATTGTTTTATTAGATGTATTACTAATCTTAGGTAAAGATGATGAACTAATGCCTATATTTGAACTTATTAATTTAATATTTCCAATAGTAGTAGTATCAATCCCTAAAATATTTTCATCATTTATAATCTTTAAAACTTTTATATCATGATCTCGTGTAAATTTCTCTACTGGATTAAATATTATATTTTTAGTTCCATCATCTTTAATTTCAGTTTCAAAATCACCTAATTTAAGATTACCATCTATACTATCTAAACCAACTCCACAACTATCACTTGATTTTTCAAGTAAAAATGCATCATTTTCTGTCTTAAAAACTACTAATTCAGTAAATTGAACATCAAATGTATCAGGATCTATTACTTGTATCAAATAATTTTCAATTTTTGCCCTTATTGTGTCAACTATGGTTGTATTTGCAGCAAATCCTGTAGAAGAAAACTTATCACTTATGTCATCATGAATTAATACTCTATTTGTTAGACATTTATTAAAATTAGTTAAATTTTTTGATGATAATAATAAAGTTTTAGTTTTATTTCCTAATCTCTCAAAGTCCAATACAAAATCAAAATTATTAATTGCATCTACTCTGTTATCATCACTTACAACATCAAGCACAATAGTTGAAATAGATTTAGTAGTAGTTCCAACTCCTACATTAATCTTATTCTCTATAAATGTATCTCCAAAGTTTTTTAATCCTGCTGGATGTATGATACTATTAAGACTGTTTGAGAATTTATCCCAAGTTATTGGACTCTTAACAGTGTAAGATAAATTTTGATAATAATCATTATTTGCAACAACTTGTGTATCATCATTTAATTTACCAATGTCATCAATCCAACCATTTTCTTGACGACTAGAAAAATCTATCTTAAATCTAGCGTTTTTTGACTCTACACTAACTATTTCAGCTGATACTCCAGTTATTGTACCAACAATTCTATCTCCTTTCTTTATATCTGCAAATCCATCCAATTTTATAAAATCATCTCTTAATTCAACTACTGTTAACTCGGATTTTTGATTATTTAAAGTTAAAGGTTCATTTTCTTGAAATTTACCTCTTTCTTGAATAGGTGCTAGATCTGGATATATTTTTTTATTAACTATCACAGCAAATCCAGATTGGAATACTTTTGCTACACCTGGATTAGTTGTTACTCCTGCTACACTATATTCTAATTGTGCTCTTTGACCACCTGTATATTTTAAAACTTTGAAAAATGCAAAATTATGATCTGGAGAGTTAAATCCATCTCCTAAAACTTCTCCACTGTTTGAACTACTCTGTTCTCCCGTGCCTAATCCTACTAATCCTGCCTCTCCAACTCTTTGTATACCTTCAACAAATATTTCATCACCATCTTGGAATGGTTGAGGATCTGAAAATCCATTAAATGGTGTATCGAGGAAACAAGTAACAAGTCCACCTGAACTTGTTTGTACTGAATTAATTCCAATACCATTTGAATTATTGATTGCAAAAATTTTATGTTGTGTAGAATTTAAACCATGTAATGGTGCAATAATATCCACACTTGAAATAGTTTGACTTGGAACTTGTGGATCTAAGGAAACGTCATCAACTATAGTATTGTCATCAGGATTAAATAATATTAAACTTGGAGGTGTTGTATAATCTGTACCACCATTTAAAATATTAATTCCTGTAATCGTGTCTAAATTATCAATATTTAATAAGGAAGGTATGAATACTTCTGGTTGTAAAGTTTTATCTGAGGAATATTCATAACCAATATCAAGAACTCTTATATTTCTTATTTTACCAATCTCATTAGATTTAGCAACTATATTGGCATTTTGACCATTAACAGATATTACACTCTTAAATACTGGTAATTTTTTATAGTTAAATCCATTGGATAATATTTTTAAATTTTTAATTCCACCAACTACATTTTTTGATTTTGTAGAATATTCTATTTTTTCACAATCTTTCTCATCATAATGTAAAAATTCTGGTAATTTTGGAGAGAAATTAAATGTCTCAGATGTAACTCCAGATATTTTATAATCACCATTATAGATACTATCTACAAAAATTATTTGAGAGTAATTTTTAACATCAGTGTCAGCAGTGTTTATAAAACCTCCCTTAGTTAATCCATAATGTAAAACTACTGGTGTTGAAGTAGTTGGTTGTAATGATAAAGTTGCACCTATTGGATCATTGAAATCTGTGCCAATACCAATTATTCCATTTTTAGTTACATTAAATGATGATGAATCTTGAGAACTTGAATATGTATTTCCCCCATCATTATAAAATATATTAAAGTCAAATCCTGCAAGAGTAGTTGTTGATAAACCAAATGTAATTTTAGAATTTTTATAAACTGTTATTTGTGGATTTATAGGTGAAATTTCCTGATTACCTCCACCTGTTCCTGATGTAAGATTAATTAATCTAGTTGGATTTGCTGATAAATCATTAAAAGTCTCAGTTAGTTGAAATAATCTACTGTTAATTTTTGAAACATAATACTCTCCATTTGGAATTGCACTACCATCACCAGTGTAAAATACCTTATCACCTGTATTAAATCCATGATTCTCTATATTAATTTGATTTGTCTCTACATTTACATTAGTAAATTCGATTGTATTAATTAGTAGTTTTTCAAACTCTTTATTATAATTAACTTGCACTGGTGATGTAGAGTTTATTCCAACAGAAAGATTTGGTACAACATTAATTGTAACTATATCACCATTCTGTAAGTTATGTGTTGTAGTATCTACACCAACTTTTGTTCTTAAAGTACTAACAATTTTATCAACATCACCTGTAACTTGTTCAAATTGTGATGTTAAATTATAAAGATGTGTGTTTATACCAGTTACATTGCTTGCATTTGATTTAAAAAATAATCCCTCACTTTCATCCCCAACACTAACAGTTGTTAAACCAATATAATCCTCACTTTTTTTAATTACAAATAATTCTTGAGTATTACCTGAAAATGGAATAGAAAAATTACCATCGTTATCATTTGGATCAATAGTGGTTGCTACACTTAATACTTTATTAGGAACATTAGGAACTGTAAGAATTACTTTTTGACCAGTTACAAATGGGTGGTTTGGTAAATAAATTTGTCTATTAGGGATAGACACTGATTTTACCAATTCACCAATAAAATATTTACTATTTACTGCATTTCCGTCTGTGCCAACTCCAAGCTGTTGTGGTGGATTAAAGTATAAAACATTATTTAATCTTGATTTAAATTTACTAGTTTTTACAGGTATATTGATTGTATCATTCAATAAATCAACATTAGATCCAAATGTATGAGCGATTCCAGCATCTCTACGAACTCGTATTATTCTTTGATCTTTGAATATATTTAAAACTTGAAAAATTTGCTCATTTATAGTATTACCTGATCCCACTCTTATACTACTACCAATTGATATATTATCAGGAAGATTATTTACGAAAACATCTTCTATTGCATCAAGTCCAGAAGCAACAGCATTCATAGTTTTTGATAAACCGACACGACTGGTGTTTATACCAATTGAGAATGAATCAGTAAGATTATTAATCGAAGTGCTTAATCCTGAGACGAAGACATAATCGTTATTGTTTAATTCTATAAATGGTGTATATTTTGCACTTACAGTTTTATCATCTTTCCAAGTAAAGACTAAATCTTCAAATCTATCAAGATTTGTAATAATTGATGATACTCCTAATCCAATTATATCACTAACTTCAGCTTTAAATCCAATTCCATTTGTACCTGTATCATCAAAAGATGTTAGATCACCGACTTTATATCCTGTGCCTGAATTTAAAATATCAAACGATTCAACAACACCTTTTGTTACTGATTGTACCTCGGATGATTGCCTAACAAATTCATTGGATTCTATTATGAAATCATTATCTGCAAACTCTTCATTAACATTGTAAGGATAAGTGTTTCTAATAAGATTTGAATTATTAAAATCAAACTCTTGATTTAAATATAAATTATCCTCAACATAAGGATGTCTAAATGTCCTACCAATAAAATATGGATATGCACCAACTAATTTACCATTATTATCAATTTCAACAGTTGCAAAGTATGCATAAGTTCCATTTGGATATTCTGGAGTTCTACAAAATCTTCCATTATGAATATCCAAATCACCTGAATTATCAAAAGTAAAATCATTGATAAAAAATCCATCTTTAAAACCAGATGGGCGATTATTTACTTTACTTAAATCTTTTACATAAGATGATTCAATAACTTTTAAAGGTGAATTAATATTATTTGCCTCTGAGTATCCAAACGGTCCATATATGGGATTCCCATCATATGCCCACCCAATTATTGATGAGTGTTTAGTTGGTGTATCAAAATCACCATTATTTAAAATATTAAAAGTATCTTTTTCTAAATTAGATAATAATTCTTGATTACAACCTATGTAATTAAAACTTAAAAAATCGGGTCTTGGTGTTAATATAGAGTCGCTTGAAATACCTGTTCTTCTCTGTTCATTTATCTGTAAAGATCTTATTTTAGCTTCAAACAAAGCATTACTACCAGTATTAACAACATCTACTATAGTAGTATTTACATCATAACCAATACCAGAATTAATTACAACTGTATCTACTAATTTTCCATTTTCAATAACAGGTCTAACTATGGCACCTGCTCCCTTATCAGATGTTATTTTAATATCTGGTAAAGAATTATACGCTTCACCTTGCTCTGTAACAACTACATCAACAAGTTTTCCGTTTGAAATTACTGGTTGAACTTCTGCAAATTTTCCTGAATTTATTGTTATAGATGGTTTTGATGCATTATTTAAAATTGTAGAACCAAAATCACTTCCTGTTTCGTATAGATAAGCACCAGTAAATGATCCTCTTACGACTGGGGTTATATTAAATGATCCTGTTATTGTGCCACCATATCCAACTTTTACTTTTACATTAATATCTGGATATGTAAAAGTTTGATATCCAGTTCCAGTAGAATTTAATCCTACAAATTTTCCTCTTTCAAAATCTAATCTTGATGTTCCTCCAATACCTGCATTTGCTAGTTTAAATGAATTATCATCTACTTTCATCACATAATATGAGGATGTTGTTGTTAGACCTTGAATTGCTTTAGGCATCGTAGATCCAACACCAACCATAGGAGAGTAATTTACTATTTCACCTGTTTCAAATCCATGATTATTAAAGTTAATTGTATTATATGAAGTTGAAATTCCAGATGGTTTGACAATTAATTTACGATATTGATATCCTTCGCCAGGTTCAATAACTTTTACATCAATAATTGTTCTTTTGGGACTTGTTCTAAAAATATGAATACCATTAACAGATGTATCAGTTGATAAACCAACGGTATTAATCCCAGAGAGAGCATCAATTTGTGTATTATAAAGTTTAATTGTTGATGTATTTACAATACTCACATAATATGGATCACCACTGGCCAAAGTTCCTTTCGTTATATTACTAGGGTCAAATGCATCACCAATTGGTAAGGAAGAATTTCCATTATTAAGGTAAAAAACTTCTTGTCCTGTTTCTAAATTATGCTTTTGAGTAAAAGTGATTGTTTCGTCTGTTATATCAATACCACCACCAAGATTCAATGGTCTGCTATCAAAAAGCATTTCCCTAAATCTATTACCAATCACAGCTTCCAATACACATCCTTGACCATTACCACCTGTTAGAGAAATATTTTCTACAGAAGTAATATCAAAATCTTGTGGATCAATGAATACTTTTTTTACAGATCCAGATAAAATAGGTTCTAATTTTGCTTCATCACCAGTTTCATTCTCCACTGATAGACTAGGTGGATTTATAATATCATATCCAGTTCCACTATTTAATAATTCTGCCTCAGTTAAAGGTCCATAATTGATTGAATCGGATGATATAGGAGATCTTATCTCTACTCCATTTTTTAATAAACCTATGTCATCAACATTTTTATCATTATTTGTGGATTTAAATAAATTTTGATTTGTTGAAAACTTTCTTAAAATTTTATTAGCACTAATCTTTTTATTATGATGCTTTAATAATGTAAATGTATATTGATCTCCTTGTGTTGTAGTTGGACCAATCTGTATAGTGCTTGCTGTGCCTATTTGAGCTCTTGACAAGTATAGAGATATTTTAGATATATCAACATTATTACCCTCTATTTTTGGATCAACATAGTAAATTTCACCATCGACTAATCCTGGTATTGAACTAGGAGGATTGTCATTTGTTGAATTAGGATCCTTTATCGCATTAAAAACAACAGCATCGCCTTGTATAAATTTTATATTTCTATTTAAATTAAAATTAAGGTAATTATATGATCCAGAAATTGGATTAAATCCATCAAGTTGTGTTACAGCAACACCAACAATAGTTTCCTTAACTATTTCATCGGTAATATCAAAACTTGGTAATGAATTTGATGCAACATAACAATCTGTATCGCCATCTACATATACATTTAATACATCAGATATTATTGTATTATTCCCCTCTCTTATCTCAGTGCCTGTGCTAGAAGATTTTTTAATAACTCTACGAATATCATATTCCTGTCCTTCGATTGGATCAAATCCTAGATCCTCTACTATAAATTCAGTATCTGAGATGACACTTGTAACAACAAAAAATTCATTAGACTCTTGCCCATTTCTTGGTAATATTTGGAATTTATCTCCTTCTCTAAGAAATGATTTATCAATTTTTACATTTAATTTAATATTTGTACTAATATCGCTTGTTGTAATTCCAACTGGAAATCTTGAACTTGTATTATAAACCCATGTGTTAGCAAATATTTCTTTATTTGTTTTATTTTCATTTAAGATTTTTTGACCAATATTTTTTACATATATTTTTTCTCCCTCATTTACTAAATTAACAGAGTCATTAACAAATAACTTTGATAGTACACCTGTAATTCTTAATTCAATTTTCTTAGATAAATCTCCATTTTCATATCCAAAAATATTACTATCCTCTCTTATACTATCAGCGGTATTAATTGGTGTTGTTATTCCAGTGCAATCAAAAAATTGATTTATAGACTTTGAACTATAACTTATTTTATTATCTCCACTTATTACTGTTCCAGTTGTTCCAAAACCTACAGTTGAATCAACTGATATGGTTTTATCAGTCGTCGATACTCCTGATAAAACTTTTGTGAATGGATTAACTTTAAATATTCCCTGTATTAAATCTTTATCACTATATCCCACAAATAATGAAATTTTATAATAAGATTTATCATTTCTTGTAAATATTTCAACCTCAGAGACAGACGCATTAGTGGTTAGGTCATCACTTTTAAAAATGGTTTGACCAACTAAATTTTGAGGTTCTCCATTAGGTGTTATTAAATCTGCAACTATAACTTCTCTTCTTATAAATTCTGCATCTGATGGTTTTATTAAATTACCTTCAAGATCAACTACCTTTGATTCTACACCATATAATACTTTGAATAAAATCTTTATAGATTCTTCAATTCCTTTTGATTGATAAAATGAACGAGCAAATTTAACAAAATTACCAACATCTATATCTTCTGCTAATGTTTCATTCTCAAAACCTGGTAAAAAAGTCTTCTTTAATTTTTTATAAAATTCCTGTAAAAATAAAACAGATAAATTTTGAACTGATGCACCACTAATATGAGATGCAGCAGAAGTTTCTTCAAATATTAATTTTTCATTATTAACATCCAGCAATGATGATGATACACCTACATTATATCCTGTTATTCCACTGAAACCACGTAAGCACCCAGTAAATGATGTTGATGTAATTCCCGTATAAGATATAATCTCATCATCTATCTTCAGTAAACCATACTCTGATGGAAAACCTTTTGTACTAGGTACGTTGATAGTTTTAGAACCAATAGTGGTAATACCTACCGTTTCTGTAAAACCAATAACAACTTCTGGAACTAAATTATCTGGTTTGAGATATTGATCAAAATTACTGATTAAATCAAGTGAACCTCCCTGAAATTCTTGAGAGATATAATATTGTTTTAAAAATTCAACAGCATCAGGAAAATCAACCGCAACAAATTCTGGCAATTGATTTTCAATAATGGTATTAACCTTTATTCTTTTGTCAAATTGTGACATAAATTATTTCCTCTCTAAAACTCCATTTGAGTAACTT
>MDTG01005282.1_pt1 | contig 16315 bp, 15 predicted proteins | sample 811421 | NCBI WGS metagenome assembly MDTG01 (sample SAMN05326645, study PRJNA326480) | marine metagenome | isolation source: seawater | place: Pacific Ocean: South East | collected 2011 | reverse complement strand
TTTTCTTGGTCTTGAATAATTTTTTCTTGGTCTTGCGTAATTTTTTCTTGGTCTTGAATAATTTTTTCTTGGTCTTGCGTAGTTTTTTCTTTTGTTTGAATAATTTTTTCTTGGTCTTGCGCAATTTTTTCTTTTGTTTGAATAATTTTTTCTTTTGTTTGAATAATTTTTTCTTGGTCTTGCGTAGTTTTTTCTTTTGTTTGAATAATTTTTTCTTGGTCTTGTCTATTACGTATGAGCTCGTCATTTAAATTTTTCAATCTAATAAACACTTTCTTAAAATCTAAGCCATGAAGAATAAACTCATGATTTTCTTTATTTTTCTTATTAACTAATTTGTCCCAGATTATTTTTTTTCCAGATACAGGTTTCTTAGAAAAACATTTAGAAATATTATTAAAGTTTTCAATAACTTCTTCTTTTTTAGGTCTTAGGTTAAACGTTTGTTTCTGAGAAATGATATCATAAACTTCGCGGTAGTCTTTTCCAATAAACTTTGCGCCAGGGAAATGGGAAGCAAAGCCTTCGTACTTGAATGCGTTTTCAAGTCCCTTTGGCTTTATAACCGCAGCAGGTAGTTGATATGAAACAGCTGTTATTAAACCATGTAACGAATTGCCAATATAAAAATTAGCACCAGATATAACCATTGCACATTCATGAAGAGATAACTGCTTGTTAAGAACTGTAATATTAAATTTACTTTTAAGATATTCTAATTCATCTCCAAGAGCATCGCTCTGCCAATTCATTAATGGCAGTATAATAATTTTAGAAGGGAATTTTTTTGAACTTTGAAAACGAGAAAAAAGATCAAAAATTTCATGTTTACGATATTTAAGATCTTCGGTTGTCAAAGACATTGCAATATATTGCTCGTCTGCTTTTCTTTTCTTCCAAATATCACTTATAAGTAAAGCGCTATCAGGACTAATATTGATTTTAGAATCATTAAAATGTTTTAAGTTGTTTTGGCTTAAACTATCTCTAACTGAAATATAGTTGGTTGCTTTAAGAGCCTCACTTGATAATAGTTTATCTTTATCAGACAAAATGTGTGGAACACCTGGGCTATTCCATGCACAAGGTATACCAAGTTTAGAAGAAAAAATACTTGCTCCACACCAAAGACTTGAAATTGCTCCCATTGCAGCAACATGTGAATCGTGCCAGATAAAATTTTCTACTCCTTGAATTATATCCCCGCCGCCGACTAAAACTCCATCCCAATTATTTATACTAAAAGCTTTTTTAATAGTGATTACGCTTTTTGCATCAGTCCATATTGTTGGATTGGATGATGGCGCAACATGAACTAGTTCAAAATCTTTTAAATAATTTTCAGCAATATATGGAAATATTAGATCCCCAAAACTATCATGATTAAATGCTCCAAAGTGTGCAATTTTTAATCGTCTCTTTTTTTTTGCCATTATTTTGGGACTTCCTTAATATCAATTTGTGTTTCAGGATGATAAAAACCTACGCAAGTATTGTTTAATATAAATGTAAAAGTACATAAATCATATAAACGATGATGTGCTACATGCCCATCTTTTGTAAATTCACTAAGCCCGATGTTTATAGAATATTCTCCACTTGGAAGACCAAAAGCTTGAGTAAATTTTACTTCTAATATCTCGCCTGCTTTTCGCATTCCAAGGTCTGACTTAAGATATTTAGTATTTGCACCAACAATTTGTCTCCCCATCTTATCTGTAAAAAAATAACCATATATTGGGTCTTGACAATCTTTTTGAAAATATCCCTTAATATAAATTGCTACCTTTCTTTCGCTTGGAATAACACTTATTTGATCGCCTGTTTGTTCATCAATAATCGCCCAGTCAGTAATTTCAATATCTCTAGTTCCATAATCTTGAACATTTTGATTAATATCATAAATAGTATTAAGATTTATAGGTTCTTTAATATTATTGTCCTTAATGATATTATCTTTATGTGGTAAATCAACTTTTAGTTTTTGCAATGAATTATGGTAAGTGCTGATAACGTCTTTAGGAAGACCTTTAAACTTCAATTTACCTTCAGAAATAAAAATTGCAAAATCACTTAATTCTACAATCTCTCTAGCATCATGAGATACAAAAATTATTGAAGTTCCAGACTCTTTAAGCTTTGACAATCGCTGAAAGCATTTTTGTTGGAAATAAAAATCTCCTACTGCCAAAGCTTCATCAATTATTAATATATCAGGGTTAGAGTGTATGGCTACAGAAAAAGCTAATCGCATAACCATTCCGCTAGAATAAGTTTTAATTGGTTGATTAATGAAATCACTAATTTCAGCAAACTCCTCAATCGATGAATATTTTTCGTCAATCTCTTTTTTTGAAAGTCCAAGTACCGCAGAGTTTAAATAGACATTTTCTTTACCAGTAAATTCAGGATTGAAACCTGAACCAAGTTCTAAAAGTGCTGCGATACGTCCATTTACATTAACTTCCCCTGATGTTGGCGATAATGTTCCACAAATAATTTGTAATAACGTAGACTTTCCGGAACCATTGCTGCCAACAATACCTAGTGTTTCTCCTGCTCTTACTTCAAAAGATATGTCCTCAAGAGAGCAAAAAACTTTACAGTATTCTTTTGGTTTTAACCCAAATGCTCTTTGAACTTTTGGCAATATTGATTGTTTAAGCCTATCATCTGGGCTAGAGTAAATTTGATATTGTTTAGAAACGTTTGAGACGCTAATCACAATATTATCTTCTAAAGATTTAAAGCTCATTATGAGAAGGTTTCCAAATTTGTTTGAGTATTAATATATTTATTACATTTGTAAGAAACGTCATTTATATGGTCTTCCCTCGTCTCTCCCATAAAGAACATAATGTCTCGTAGGGTCCATACCGCTATCCTTTATATCATTATTTAATTTTAAGTATAATTTAGGATTGAAATCTTTTGGAAGTTGCACCTGAAATATTAAACTTTGATAATTATCTCTAAATTCATCTACAATTTTCTTACGTTTCTTCTGTAAAGAGCCATTATAATTATCAGATGATTCATTAATTCTAGTTTTTAAAAATCCCTGCCGCTTATCAGACTCCATCGGCACATAGTAAGTACAATCATCAAAATAATAATGTGTCACTTGACTAAATCTTGATTTAGTTTGATCTATTTGTTTTGCTCCACCATGTAATAGATTTGCAGACCAAATAAGAATATCACCCTTATTTGCAAGAAATATTTTGGGTTCTATTTTTGCGGCTTCAACCAATTCTTCCCAAAGTAATTCGTAATTTTTTTGGTCAATCTTTGGAAAATTTATTGGATCAACACCAATATGTTCATTTTCATAAATAGGGAACTTGTGACTTTTAGGATAATAAACTAATGGCCCTTGAGTTTCATCAATATCTTCTAAGGCAAGCCAAACTCCGCACATATATCTTTCTGGGATTGAATTAAAATGAACAGCATCTGCATGAAAATGTTGCTGGGTACCTTTAGAAAAATGTAGAGTTTGAAATGGAAATGCCTTCCTTCCGTATAAATACTCTAATAAGTCGAGAATTTTTGGGTGATTTGATACTTGATCAACCTGAGGGCATAATTTTGCAAAGTCTTGTAAACGCCCAGGGATATTATTACCTTCGTAATGGTTATGAATTGTATTTAGTATTTTATCTGCTATCTCTTCAGTTGAGAAAAGCTCATTATTCTTAATTATGGCATATCCATTCTCATTTAATTCAGAAGCATATTTATACCATGGATGTCTTTTATCAGAAAAAATTTTTCTGAAAAATGGGCTTTCAATATGAGGAATAGCTAGATTTTTTATAATTTCTTCAGTCATTAATATATTTTTTTACACCTTCATCTTTATATTATTTAAAAAATCCTAATTTTTTTGCGTCAAATAATTTTTTATGCATAAAATCAATCTTACTTCCATTTTCGATAAGTCGACCGTTGTAGTCTTCATAATCTTTATTAACTTTATGTATTTTTTTTTGCCTATCAAAAAAATAATCCATATGATGAATTGGCATATTCTCAGGAGTAACGTGCATAACAAATGATCGCCGAGTTTTTTTAGGGTTTTTATGAAGCATTCCTCCATGTAAAGTTGCAGGATGCCATACTATAACGTCACCTTTTTCAACCTCAAAAACTTTTTTTTCTAAACCAGCATTATTTGCAAGTGATATAAGTTCATTGTTATATGCATCAAATAATGGTGGAGATGATGGAGGAACAGCCTCATCTGGATGATATTTATGCTTGAGCATTTCCAAATCTGGTTCTCCCAATTTATGGCTTCCTTTAATAGCCATAAGAGGTCCATTTTCCTGATCCACGTCATCAAGTGCTGCCCAAACGCCTAAATAACCACCTGAAGATTTTCCTGAGAAGAAGTAAGGCGTATCTCGATGTAATGGCTGTTGGCTTCCTAACTCGTAAAATAAAGATGTATAAAGTGTTGATCTACCATATTGGTCTGTAACTGCTGATGAATTCTCAAGACTTTCAATAAAAACATCTTTAAAAACAAAAATTGAACGATGAAGATTAATAACTCGTTGCAATAAATTATTAGCTAATAACCCTTCTTTCATTAACATACTATCATGCAACATTCGAAATTCATCGATCGCTAAATTAGCTCTGTGAACTGTTTCAGACTTTACAGCGCCTTTAATAATACAAAAGCCGTCTTGCTCAAATTGATGTTTATACTGGTGCATGATCAGCCCCCTAAGTCCTATAGATTTTATTTATAGCACATCGTTAAAGCCATTTCTAGTTTTCTGAAAAAACAAGAAACCAATTATACATATAATTAAACTAACTAAAAAATAAATAGTAATTGATTTCCAGTCTGGTAACTGACCATGCAGAAGTATAGCTCGAGTTTCCTCAATAGGGAGAGTAAGTGGATTTAAATATATTATACGTCGAAATTCTTCTGGTAGCGCTGACAGAGGATAAAAAATTGGGCAAAGAAATAATAGTGTTGTAACAATTATTCCAATGAAGTGAGGAATATCTTTAACGAAGACACCCAGTGATGATGTTATCCAGCCAAGTCCTAGTATCAGTGGTACAATTGATAATACAGTAAGAGGAATTAAAAAGGCAGTTAAGGTAGGCGGTTTAGATAAAACCGTCATTACAACTATCAATACTATAAAACTAATAATTGTGTGAAATAATGCTACTAGAACATTAATAACAGTTAATATTTCAAGAGGGAAAATAACTTTTTTAACGAAATTCACATTACTTGAAATTTGAGTTGGCGCTCGTGTTAAAATATCAGCTATGAAAGTATGAAAAATTAGACCAACGAACAGTATTAATGCAAAGTCAAATTTACTTTGCTCGGATATGACATCCCAGCGCATTTTGAAAACAACTGAGAATACAAATGTATATATCACTAACAGTAGCAACGGATTAAAGAAAGACCATGTTAAGCCAAATATTGAGCCCTTGTATCGACCTATAATTTCTCGCCTTGTCATTTGATAGATCAAATTACGATTTTTCCAAAAGGATCTACAAATCACCAAAGGTGAAATTGAACGAGGCTCATGAAGATTCATTTAAATACCCTCGCTTCTAAAAAAGAATTTGCTGCTTGATCTTTGGGCGCTATTAATGGCGGCAGACTAATTGGCCAAGATATTCCGATTGATGGATCATCCCATATAATACTACCCTCTGATTTTGGGTAGTAGTAATTCGTAGTTTTATAAATAAATTCTGCTGTTTCACTCAAAGTTATAAACCCATGCGCGAAACCCTCTGGTACCCATAACTGTTTTTTATTTTCAGCTGATAGAGTTTCTCCAACCCATTGCCCAAAGGTTGAAGAGCTCTTCCGTATGTCCACTGCAACATCAAATACTTCGCCCTGTATTACACGAACAAGTTTTCCTTGGGCATGTGGTGGAAGTTGATAGTGAAGTCCTCTAAGAACTCCAATACTTGATTTGGAATGGTTGTCTTGCACAAAATTAATGTTATAGCCAATTGCCTCTTCAAATTTTTTGTGATTAAAGCTCTCGAAGAAAAAACCACGTTCATCTTCAAAAACATTGGGCTCAATAACTTTCACATCAATAATTTTGCTGTCAGTAATTTTCATTATTCACTTCCCTAATTACCTTCATAAGGTATTGACCATAGTTGTTCTTAATCATTGATTTCGCAATTATTTCAACTGCTTCTTTATCAATCCAGCTTTTTCGAAATGCAATCTCTTCTGGACATGCAATTTTTAACCCTTGACGGTGCTCAATAGTTTGCACAAATTGGTGCGCCTCTAAAAGGCTTTCATGTGTGCCAGTATCTAACCATGCGTAACCTCGACTCATTCTCTCTAAACTTAGTTGTTCTTTTTTTAAGTAGATTTTGTTAAGGTCAGTGATCTCTAATTCTCCGCGAGGAGAAGGTTTAATCTGCTTAGCATAAGTTGGTGCATGTTTGTCGTAAAAATACAAACCAGTTACTGCATAGTTAGACTTTGGTGAGCTTGGTTTTTCTTCAATATCCGTGACTTTTCCGACCTCATTAAACTCAGCAACACCATATCGCTCAGGATCCTGGACATGGTAAGCAAAAATAGTAGCTCCAAAATTACGAGAATTTGCTCTCTCAAGCTTCTTATGTAAAGAGTGGCCATGAAAAATATTGTCGCCAAGTATAAGGGCTGAAGGGGAGCCATTAAGAAATGACTCGCCAAGTATAAGAGCTTGCGCTAAACCATCCGGTGACGGTTGAACAACATACTCAATTTGTAAACCCCACTGACTGCCATCATCTAGTAATTTTTTAAAGAGCGGAGTATCTTGGGGAGTACTAATGACAAGTATTTCTCTCACGTTAGCTAACATTAGAGTAGAGATAGCATAATAAATCATCGGTTTATCAAAGACTGGTAATAGCTGTTTTGAAACAACTTTAGTGGCTGGATAAAGTCGTGTACCAGATCCACCTGCAAGAATAATTCCTTTACGTTTCATACTGCCTTAAGCTCCTCGAAAATTTCTTTAGTCACAACTAAAAAATCATCTTTCCAATATGGTAAATCAAATGATAATTGCATCCTAATCTTATTTGTATCAAGTTGCGAATTTAGAGGGCGTTTCGCAGCTGTTGGGTAATCTGCAGTTGCTATTTCTTTAATTACTTTCAGACTAAACTTTTGTTGTGTATCCTGACATTCAGCATAATTTATTAGAGTTTGTGCGATCTCATGCCAACTTGATACTCCACGAGGGACCAAGTGGTAAATTCCTTTTGGCCATTCTCTTTTCTTCCTTGTCGCTTGAATTGCATCGACCGTAACCCTAGTAATAAGTGATGGTGATGTAGGAACGCCCAACTGATCACTAATAATATCCAGACTATTTCGCTCTGAAGCCAATTGAATAATAGTTTTAGCAAAGTTAGGTCCATCTTTTCCAATAACCCATGTTGTTCTAAAAATCAAATGCTTGCAATTAACTCTTGTGATTGCTTGTTCGCCAGCCAATTTCGATGCCCCATAGACGTTAATTGGTTTAGTCAAATCACTCTCAACATATGGAGTTGGCTTTGTTCCATCAAATACATAGTCTGTAGAATAATGAATCAGCAAAGCATCTTCAGTTTTTGCAATTTGAGCAAGGTTCTCAACTGCGCCCGAATTAATAGCATAAGCTTTTTCTTTATCATCTTCTGCTTTATCAACGGATGTGTAAGCAGCAGCATTTATAATAATATTTGGATTAATTACGTCAACAGCATCCTTCACAGATTTATAATTAGTGATATCTAGTAATGACCGTGGGAAAGCTGCAACATCTGCGACTTTAGAAAGTTGTCTCTCAAGCTCTTTGCCTAATTGACCCTTTGAACCAAGAAGTAATATTTTCATGAATATTGCCTTGTGATCCATTGGCGATATTCACCACTTATAACTTGATCAACCCATTCAGCATTATTTAGATACCACTTAACCGTTTTTCGAATTCCGCTATCAAATGTTTCTTTTGGTCGCCAATTAAGTTCTGTTTCAATCTTAGATGCATTAATGGCATAGCGTCGATCATGACCTGGGCGATCTTTAACAAATGATATTAGGTCGCGATAACTTTTGATCTTACTGCCACTAGATAAAGGACGTAACTCTTCGAGAATATCGCACAGTATGTATGCAATTTCGATATTTGTTTTTTCATTAAGACCGCCAATATTATAAACCTCGCCAATAATACCACGCTCAAGCACTGCACGAATTGCGCTACAGTGATCACTAACATACAACCAATCGCGAATTTGCAAACCATCACCATAGATCGACAAAGCTTTATGGGCAAGCGCATTATGAATAGTTAATGGTATAAGCTTTTCTGGAAACTGATACGGACCGTAATTGTTTGAACAATTTGTAGTAAGCACTGGCAAACCATATGTATGATTATATGCTCGCACTAAATGATCTGATGAAGCTTTACTTGCGCTATAAGGATTATTTGGCTCATATCGATTGGTCTCTAAAAATGCAGGCGCATCCGCACTTAACGATCCATACACTTCATCAGTTGAGACATGCAAAAAACGAAAATCTGTTTGCTCTTTTTTTGGAAGTGATTGCCAATAATTTTTAGTACAGTCCAGCAAACAACTGGTACCAATAATATTTGTTTGCATGAAAGACTCTGGTCCATGAATAGATCGGTCAACATGCGATTCCGCAGCAAAGTTCAATATAGCTCGAGGTTTATGTTCTGATAGACATTCTTTTATTGTGTCACTATTACCAATGTCACCTTCAATAAAAATATGATTTTTATTATTTTCTAATGAATTTAGATTATTTAAGTTACCAGCATAGGTTAATTTATCAAGATTAATGATATCTTCATCATGATGATTAAGCCAATCTATAACAAAATTGGACCCAATAAATCCAGCACCTCCAGTGACTAGTATTGCCATAGCTATTTTTCCAATTTTGTTAAAAAACAGTTTGGTTCTATATGATGTATTATGACATAATTTCGAATTATTTTTAAAAATTTATTACAAATTATAATTAAACTCTATTTAGTATTATACCTATTATTAAACCAAAATTTCCAAATAAAGTTTGGCGATAAATCCCAGATCGTTTAAAAAAGTAAAGACGCTTAAACAAATTAGACCGACGTGCCTTTATAAAATCATCCAGCACTTTCTGGTTATAGTCTGTTAAGAGATATTTATTTTTTAACAAGTGTTCAATATTAATATCACACCATTTTCGAAAATGGCCTTGTAATAATAAACGTATACGTATCAAACGAGCGCCCCAACTGTTATTTGAACCAACAAAATTTGAGTCATGCTGACGGTATTTTAGACAAGGCTTTGAATCAAAAAAAATATACCCGCCAGCTCCAGAAATTATCAGATATACCCACCAATCATGAAAAATTACATCAAGATTTAGTGAAGAATTTTTAATTAGATTTTTTGCCGCCCTGTTAAATACCATAGTGTTTCCACCTCCAATGCTCTGAACAAGTGCGTTTTGAAATGAAGGTGTTCTAGAAAAAAGAGGCGAATTACCTAAAATATTTTTAGCAGATGTATCTACAATTTCAGTTCTTGCGCAGTAAAGTGCTGGAGTACTTCTTGGAACTTTAGATAATTTTGCAATAGCTTTTTCAATTTTGTCTTCGTGCCAAATATCATCTTGATCACTAAAAGCAAAGTAATCAAATTTATCAGTAATATTTTCTAAGGGTTTCAGGAAGCTCTTTGTAGGACCAATATTTTGAGAATGGGTTGCAAAACTTAGTTTTGAAAGCTGCTCAGTATTCAATTGTAAATTATCTGAACTAAATGGTTTTTTTGACTGGTCATCACATAAAAATACATGTAATGCTTTATGTGACTGCTCAAAGATGGAATGTAACTGATCTTTTATAAATAAATGACCATCATAATAAGCTAAAATAACTGCAACATAATTTTCAATTTTTGTTTTTCCAGATAGGCTAAAAGAATTTTGCTCAGAGACTTTTAAATTATCAGATGTAAATGATGATCCAGCTTTTTTAAAATGAAGATTGTTTATACTACTCTTTAGATTAGGCATATTTTAAATTATCTTATGTAATTTTTTTTTAAATTATCATACTCAAAAGAATGTTACAAGTTCTGAAGATTTTAACAGCCTTAATTATTCAAACTTAAAAATCTTATTTTTGTAAAATAAGTTTAACTGCATCATAAAGATCTTCGCAACGATAATCTAGGTCAACTTTATATTTATTATCTGTACCACCTAGTCCACAATTCAGCAATATAGATTTACCCCCAATTTGATTAGTCACAGCTACATCTCTAGTTGTGTCACCAATGAATATGGATTCTTTAAAATCAATATCAAAATCTTTTTGTGCTTGCTTATACATGCTTTGCTTAGGCTTTCTGCATTCACAATCTAAGCATGGGCAATAGTATATACCGTCTAACTTTGCTCCGTCTGCATTAAGCAATTTATTCATTTTAATGTGCATAGCTTCAACACCTTCTTTACTTAAGATTCCTTTTGCAACCTGAGGTTGATTTGTTACTACGATTGCTAACCAATCAGAAGAATTTATCATTCTAATTGCTTTTGAAACATTCTCCATAATTTCAAATTTATCAATATCTTTAATATATGGAACATATTTATTAATAGTTCCGTCTCTGTCAATAAAAAAAGCTTTGTTTTTATAATGTGTTTTCATGTAATTACAATTTATAGTTATAATTAAAATTATTCATTTATTTTATTAGTTTGATGCAAATCTATAGAAATTATTTAAGAGATAAACCATGCTCTATCAAATCACATAAAATTTGCCCAATCATTATATGCATTTCTTGAATTCTAGCTGTAGAATTAGATTGAATTATTATTGAATGCTCTGCAAAATTTTTTGCTGCCCCACCATCTTTGCCAAGAAAACATATTGACTTGACTCCGATATCGTTACATTTTTTTAACGCGTTAATAATATTAAGACTATTTCCTGAAGTTGAAATTCCAATCAAAGCATCTCCATTAACTCCTAAACCTTCTATTTGTCTTTCAAAGACCTTATCGTATGAATAATCATTAGAGATACATGTAAGAGCAGATGAATCTGTAGTTAACGCGATAGATTTAAGGGGTCTTCTATCAGCTTTGTATTTTCCAATAAGCTCAGCTGCAAGATGTTGTGAGTCTCCAGCACTTCCTCCGTTTCCACACCAAAAGATTGTATTGCCACTAGATAATGTTTTTATTAAAATTTCTGAAATATCTTCAATTTTTTTTATCATATTATCATCAATAGAGTTTAAAACATTTTTATGTTCTTGGATGTGCGATGATATTATTTTTTTTGAAGTCATGATTTATATTATTAAAATTAATAAGGTAAAGTAACCTTCTTGAAAAAAGTTGTCAATCATATTGTATCTTTTCTGAAAAAAATTTTTGATAAAATAGACTTATTGATAATACAAGAAATAAGCCGAGAACATTATCGTAAAAGATAGAATTGAAAATAGAGCTCACAAAAGTAATAATAAAAACTCCAATAGCAAGAAAGTTTCTTTTAGTTTCTCTAAAAAGAGAATATATAAATAATAAGTACAATGAGAGACCAAACATACCAAGCTGAGTTGACATGCTAACATATTCATTATGCGGATTGTTTGAAATTGCTAAACTTTTATCTACTTTAACATCCTTGTTTTCAATAAAATTTTTAATGGTTGATTTATAGCTACCAACTCCGCTACCGAATAAAGGTTTTTCAGTAATGTTATTTACTCCATTGATAGCCCATATTGACCTAAGGCCAATTGAACTTGAAAAATCACCATTATTTTTTAACAAAGCAATATCATCATAACCTTCTTTAATTGTTTTTAAAAAGACAGTTTCTGAAATTTCTGAAATGGATAGTGAGAATACAAGAAATAAAGAAACTGTTGTTACTGCGTGTTTTTTTTTTCTAAAAAAATGAATTATTAGCAAAAGAATTAAAAGAAAGCATATTATATAGGCATTTCTTGAGTCATTCATGAATATAACATTACAAAAACATAGTAAGGAATATATAAAATAAAATTTACTTTTATTGAAGATGGAATAGCTCGGATTAATTATGTAGCCTTTACTTAATTTAATTGCTAGATACATAGTAATATAGGAAATTAGCGAAAAAACTACTCCGTGAATAATGCTAGTCTGAAAAACTGACGCTTTGTCCATAGTCCTGAATAAATCAAAGCCAACAAATTTATTAATTAATGAAAAATCTAAAATACTAAAAAATTGTAGATATGATAATAAAAGAATAATCATGCTTCCAGAGATAAGAAATTTTATAATAATTATCTGGTTTTGGTAAAATTTAATGTAATAAAATAATATTGGTATATATAATAATTTTACATATTTTTTTAAAGTAATAATAACGTTTTCAAAATCACCAATAGTATAATATGAAGATAAAACTAGAAAAATAAAAATTAAAATACCGTACAACATAAATTTTTTACTAATTTTATTATTGTAATCTTTTTCATATACTATCCTAAATATTCCAATAATTAATGTCAGTATAATAAAAATATTAAAAACTGAAGTAGATATTAATACAAAGAACGCTGCAATTGGGAGTGAATACAGTTCCATATTTTTTAATTGTTTCGTAAAAAATAAATTCATAATTTATTTCCTGTAATTAATTAATTTTTTTCCACGACCAAATTTTAGAATTTTAGAAAATGAGTTTCTAAGTAAATTATCAACTTTGCTACATCCTCTTTTAAAAAATTCATCAGGTCTTCCAGAAAATGATGTAACATGAAAATAATTATTTTTGGCCTCTGGTGGCCTTTTTTTTGAAAAATAATAATTTGATATACAGTATCTCGTATTATTTGAAACTATTTTATTTACAGAATGCCAACTTGTTTTAGTAGTTTCCATTATTACAAGTCTATTAAAATTTGAAGTTATAACTTTTGGTGATTTTACATTCTTATCCCATAATTCAAAATTCCCACCATTTTTTATTTCCCAGTTTGGGGTTACATAATATAATAAATTTAATCTTCTATATTTTAACCTCTCCATATCATGGCTATTATCTATATGAGGATTCAAATAATCTCCTCTGGTCATTGCTGATATGCCTCCTGCATACAGTTTTTCATCTGCTTCTAATGCAGGGATATTTGTAATCTCTGAAATTATATTTAGTACCTTTTTATTTTGAAAAGCGTAGAGACAATTATTGATTATTTCATCATATAAACTCATGTTTGCTGAGGTTTTCTTCTTTTCTCTAAATGAGCTTCTTTTATGAAAACTGCTAAAGTCTTTAGGAAAAGAGGTGAAAATATTCATACATAAATCGTGAGGTAACAAATTATCAATAACAATATGCTTTGTATTTGTATTTATAGGATTTACCCAATCTATTATTAGATTTGGCTTTATAGACAATATTTTTTCATATATAAGTTTGCTAATTTCTGTATCTTTAATCATAAAATACTTTCTTTACTTTTAAGTATATCTTAAATATATAGAATCTATAGAGTTTTATTTATAAAAATATTCTGATCTCTGCCAGGACCATTGGATATTATATCTATTGGAATACCAAGGTAATCTTGAATAGCATTAATATATATTTTAACTTTCTCTGGTAATTCATCATAATCTTTTATTTTTGATATATCGGTCATCCATCCTTCAAAATTTTCATATACTGGTTTATTATTTTTATAATCTACACATGCTTTAATTTCTTTAAATTGATCCAATACGTCAATTTTTGTTAAACATATACCTGTAAAACCATTTATTATTACTGACCTCCTTAGAGCAACAAGATCTATCCAGCCGCACCTTCTTTCTCTTCCAGTAGTTGCGCCAAGCTCATGACCAATCTCTGCTAACTGTTTACCATTATTATCAAATAATTCTGTCATAAATGGTCCGGACCCAACTCTTGTTGTATAAGCCTTAACTATTGCCAAAATATAATTTAATTTCTTTGGTGATACGCCTGATCCAGTGAATATTCCACCAACAGTTGTATTTGAGGATGTAACAAATGGATATGTTCCGTGATCAATGTCTAAGAGCGCTCCTTGCGCTCCCTCAAAAACTATCTTTTTATTTTCCTGTAATGCAAGATCTATATATCTTGGAACATCTATAATGAATTTACTATACTTTTCATAATGCAATAAAAGGTTTTCATAAACTTCATTTTTATGAAAAACACTACTTTTGTAAAAATTTTTTAAAATAAAATTATGATAATCTAATAATTCTTCTAAGTTATTTAATAAACTTACGGGGTCAGATAAGTCACCTAGTCTAACACCTCTTCTTGATATCTTATCTTCATATGCTGGGCCAATACCTCTACCAGTTGTACCAATCTTACTTTTACCTTTTTTAATCTCTCTTGCCTTATCAAGTTCAATGTGAATAGGAAGAATTAAAGGGCACGCGTTTGAAAGTAATAATTTATTTTCAACACATATATTTTTCTTTTTTAAAACTTCAATTTCTTCAGTTAACGCATCAAGAGATAGAACAACTCCATTTCCTATAATACATTTAACGTTGTTATGTAAAATACCAGAAGGAATTAGATGCAATATTGTTGTTTTCCCATCTACGACTAAGGTGTGACCAGCATTATGACCACCTTGAAAACGTACAACAGCATCACACTTCTCAGTCAATAAATCTACTATTTTTCCTTTGCCTTCATCGCCCCACTGTGCTCCTAGGATAGCTATACTATTCTTCATTATTCTCTAAGACCCACTTTCCAGATTTATTTACTAACTTATTTTTAGTTTTATTTAAAAATAGGTTTTTCAGTAAATATCGGACATCAATACTAAAGCCTATGCCAGATGCTCCACCCTTATCTAAATCATATTTACCACCAATGGCAACTTCTTCACTATCATTTTCTATGTATGCACTAAATATAATATCATTTTCATAATCAAAACCTTTTAACTCACAAAAATCATATTGAATACTTACATTATTATGCGTTTTATTAACAATATCTGCAAGATTGCGCATATAACAAATATCGCTTTCTATATCATTATTAAATGATTTAAGTTGATCTAAATATTTTTCAATTTCTTTAATAGAACCATGCATTTTTGGAAAATTTTGTAAACATTTTTTTAAAGATGGATCGATGTTTGTTTCATTTAAAAATTCTTTAATCTCAGAAATAGATTTACTTCGTATAAGATTTTTCATTATTTTTTCTTGATCAATCTCCATATTTACATTTGAAATTAATTTTTTAAATATACCAACATGACCTAAATCTAAAAATACTTTTTTTTCAGTAAATTTTTTTAATACGTCTAACATTAATATTACGAGTTCCGCGTCGCCCTCAATCTCCTTATTTCCTATTAGTTCAGCGCCGGCTTGAATTGGTATTCTTGAATTTTTTGTATTATCGTTTTTAGTTCTTACAACATGATCAAAATAACAGTACCGATTTATAGAATCATCATTGTAAGTAGAATAAATTCTTGAAATTTGAGATGTTATATCAGTTCTTAGACCTAACTGTTTTCCAGTCTCCTGATCTACTAACTTATAAGTTTGTAAATTTAGATCCTCACTAGCATCTTTCATTAGAGAATCTGTATACTCTACCAAAGGTGGTATTACTAGACCATATCCAGATGAAATGAATGCATCTATAACTTCTCTTCGTTTCATTTCAAGCCAATAGGCTTGTTCAGGCAAGATGTCTTCTATACCATCTGGCAATATCCATTTTGTAGTCGGCATTTTCTTATTATATTTATTTTATTTAATTTTTTTTAAAAAAACCTATTTTATATCTTTAAAATATTCGAAAAATTCTGAATCAGGATCTATGACAAGCATATCAGATTTTTCTTTAAATGAATTAATATATGCCTTTAAGCTTCTTGTAAATGCATAAAACTCTGCGTCTTTGCCATATGCGTTAGCATATAATGCGGTTGCTTTAGCATCACCAGAACCTCTCTCTTGCTCAGATGTTCTGTATGCCTCAGCAATAATAATAGTTCTTTCTTTATCAGCTTCTGCTCTAATGTTTTCAGCTGTTTCTTTTCCTCTTGCTCTAAAATCTTTAGCTGTTCTACTTCTTTCAGCACGCATCCTCTGATAAACCGATTCACTTACATCACCAGGTAGCTCAATTCTACTAATTCTTACATCTACTAATTCTATCCCTAGTTCAGATGCTACTAG
>MDTG01291333.1_pt1 | contig 16316 bp, 14 predicted proteins | sample 811421 | NCBI WGS metagenome assembly MDTG01 (sample SAMN05326645, study PRJNA326480) | marine metagenome | isolation source: seawater | place: Pacific Ocean: South East | collected 2011 | reverse complement strand
CAATGGATTCGTTTTCAATTTCAATGCCTTCATAGAGCTGTTGAGCCACCATCATTGTTTCCCTTGCAGAAAAACCCAGCTTTCGTATACCCTCTTGCTGGAGTGTGGAAGTAATGAAGGGAGCCAAAGGTTTTCGAGTTTTTGGTTTTTTTATTATGTTTAGTACCGTAACGGAATCTTTACATTTTGCTTTAATGTCCGAAACAATAGTAGCCTGAGCCTCGTTATCTGAAATATCAAATTGCCCTAATTTTTTATCTTGATAGGTAGTAAGCTTTGCCGAAAATATTTTTTTTTCGATCTCACTATCTAAATGAATGGTCCAATACTCCTGTTTAATGAATTTTTCTATCTCTTGTTCTCTTTCAACTATTAACCTAAGAGCGGGACTCTGAACTCTTCCCGCTGACAAATTCCTCCCCACTTTTTTCCAAAGCAGAGGAGATAAATTAAACCCCACCAGATGATCAAGTGCCCGTCTTGCTTGCTGTGCATGCACCAAATCCATAGATACCATGCGAGGATTTGCCACCGCGTCTGTGACAGCCTTTTTTGTTATTTCGTAAAAAACCACTCTGCATAGCTTTGTTTTATCTAATATTTTCTTCTCAGCAAGTATCTCTGATAGATGCCAGGCAATGGCTTCACCTTCTCGGTCCGGGTCAGTGGCAAGATACACAGTTTCTGACTTCGACGCTGCTTTTATAATGTTTTTAAGATGCTTCTCGTTCCTATCAATTAGAGAATATCTCATGTCGAAATTTATGTCCGGATTAACAGCGCCTTCTTTTGCCTCAAGGTCGCGAACGTGTCCGTATGAGGCAAGGATTTCAAAACCCTTTCCTAAAAACTTTTTAAGGGTACTAGCTTTAGATGGAGATTCAACAATTAATAAATTATCCGGCATCGGGTATTCTCTAATTAAAATAAAATTTCTCTGGGTTCGATGATTAATTAAGACTTTTAAAGTGATTTATTGTTATATATTTCAGAAAACAATATTTGGAGTAACTATTTGGCTAAGCATCGCTCAAATCGCCCCGTTTCGTCAAGTTGGCTTTTATACGCCAAGACTTACTTGCCAAACAATTTCCGAGAAATTTAATATTTTGTTACCCTAAGCAGTGTGTTTTCAACATAAAAACCGATAATGACCATACTTCCCATATTAACTTATCCCGATCCGAGGTTAAAAACAATTGCCACACCCATTGCAGCAGTTGACGATAAAGTTCGGACTTTAGCCAGAAACATGGCTGACACTATGTATGCTTCTCGAGGCATTGGTCTAGCCGCCACGCAGGTAAATGTTCATCAGCAAATCATTGTAATAGATGTATCGCCTAATCAAGATCAATTGCAGGTGTTTATTAATCCCCTCGTTATTACCCAAAAAGGCAGCATTGAATTTGAAGAAGGTTGTCTCAGCGTCCCAGAGACGCTAGTAAAAGTTACCAGAGCTGCTGAGGTAACAGTTGAAGCCGTTAATCTAGAGGGTGAAAAATTTTCAAAGGATGTTGAAGGCTTAGAAGCAGTTTGCATACAGCATGAAATCGATCATTTAAAGGGAATAGTGTTTGTCGATTATTTGTCTAGGTTGAAACGAGATAGAATTGGAAAAAAGCTTGTTAAATTGCAAAAATTGGCGCCTGATGAATCAAGCTAGAAATTTGCCAAGACTAATATTTGCGGGCACACCAGATTTTGCTGCCGTGGCCTTAAGAGAGTTGGTAACAATGGGGTATCCAATACCATTAGTTCTTACGACGCCGGATAGAAAAGCTGGCCGTGGCCTAAAGATTTCTCCTAGTCCAGTGAAAATATTGGCAGAAAAGTACAAGATTCCTATTTTTCAACCGATGAGGCTTGATACTGATAATGTCGAACAAACTTTACGAGAGACTGAAGCGGAAACTATGGTTGTTGCGGCTTATGGGAAAATCGTACCGGCGAAAATTCTGAAAATATTTAATAAGGGATGTTTAAATATACATGCTTCATTGCTCCCCAGGTGGAGAGGTGCTGCTCCCATTCAAAGAGCAATACTAGCTGGTGACAAAGAAACTGGGATTAGTATTATGCATATGGAAAAGGGGTTAGATACTGGCCCGGTGTATCTTATGGAGCGAGAAAAAATTTACGCATCCGATACCTCTGGTACCTTAGAACGGCGATTGAGGCATTTAGGGGCCAGGGCGATAGTTCAAGTTCTGGACAGTATTGCTGGGGTACCAATAAAGCCGTTGTCACAAGATAAAGAAGGAATTACCTACGCGCATAAAATTTCGAAATTAGAAACTAAAATAGATTGGAAATTATCGGCTTTTGACATTGATAAATTGATAAGAGCGCTATCCCCAAATATTGGAGCAATTACCCATTTAAACGGTAGGCTTCTTAAAATTTGGAAAGCGAAGGAAAAGGAGGGTCGGGAGTGTGGCGTACCGGGTACTGTGACGGTAGAAAAAAATGGATCTGTTTTTGTACAGTGTGGTATTAATTTTCTGCTGTTGGAAGAATTGCAAATTCAGGGAAAACGACGCATGGAGATCGGAAATTTTATCAAGGGTGCTGGTAATATAAATGGCACAATAATGGGTGACTAGATTAATTACTATTGTGTCATACTGAAGGTAGATAGACCTCAAACAATATGAAAGGATAAAAAATTTCCCAAAATATAATTTTGTTGTCAATACTTTTTTCAATTTTAGGCAATATCCAAGCACAAGAAATTACTGTACGAGAGGCTGAGGTAAAAAAAAGCAATAGTGATTATTTTTTATCGGCGTCATTTGACATTAAATTGTCCGAAGCTCTTGAGGTGGCCCTGAGAAAAGGTGTTACATTATATTTTGTGCTTGACTTTCAATTGGGCAACCGAAGGTGGTACAGCCTGTTTCTTTGGAATGTTCCAGTAGTCAAGTACTCTCAGGCATATGGGCTAAGTTTCAATGGACTGACTCGTAATTATAGACTTGCCTACGGTGGTTTGCATCAAAGTTTTGAAAACCTAAACGACGCATTGGCTGTATTAGGCAAAGTTGGTCGACCCAGGGTGATAGGCGAGCATCACCTAAAAGAGGGGCGCAACTACATCGCGCAATTGAGAATGCGTTTGGATAAATCTCGACTTCCAAAACCTTTTCAAATAAATGCTATCGGTTCCAGTGAGTGGTCCCTTTCCTCCAAATGGTATTTTTGGCAGGTAATTAAGTGATTTCAAATTTACAAAATTGGATTCTTATTCTAAGAACAAAGGGAATGCAGGTTCTTGTTATGACGGCCCTCACTCTGGGGGCGGTAATGTTATATCTGCTATCAAAAGCGAGTTCAAATACCACTCTTTTTGCTAAAGACCTCCCTTCATTGCTGGTACTAGGCGTCTTTATGGTGATAATTCTTTTAATGCTGGTTGGCTACCAACTACTTCGTATCCGACGGCGGCTTAAAACGAGGGTGTTCGGCTCAAAGTTAACGCTCAGGTTGGTTTTGCTTTTCTCCTTGGTTGCTGTCTTGCCAGGGGCCCTGGTTTACTCTGTATCAGTTCAGTTTCTCATGGGGTCCATAGAATCATGGTTTGACGTGAGAGTGGATAGGGCTCTGGAGGGAGGGCTGAGCTTAGGGCGTTTAAATCTTGATGCTAGTTTGTCAGAGCTACAAAGGACGGCAAATACAATGGCTTTAAACCTGACAGAGAAAACCACGTCAGATCAAATTTCTTTGGTTCATGAGTTACGGGAAAAATCGGGGGTGTATGAAGCAGCGGTTATTGATGCTGATGGAGCTATCATCGCCTTTTCTAGCGTAGATCCCGATAGCCTTTTACCACAAATGCTAGCCCCGTCGGTTTTAAGCAAAGTGAGAATGCAACAAAGCTACGCGGTTATTGAGCAGACAGGACAATATAGCTTACGTCTGAGGGTTGCAGTTCCACTGAACGATGCAACGGGCAGGATTGAGGTGTTGCAGTTGATACAACCAGTGTCTGAGGCCTTGGCTAGGGATGCTGCCATGGTCGAACAAACTTATGGAGAGTATCAAAAGCTATCTTTGTCTCGAGAGGGGTTAAAAAAACTCTATACTTTGTCCCTCACCTTGTCTCTTGGTCTGGCGCTTTTGTCAGCCCTCTTGTTAGCAGTATTATTTAGTGAAAAACTATCGTCGCCTTTAGGCTTTCTAGCTGCTGGAACAAAAGCAGTGGCCCAGGGTGATTTTACCAAAAGATCGCCCGTTCAAGGAGGAGATGAGCTCAGCATGTTGACGAGTTCGTTTAATTCGATGACTCAACAGCTAGCGGAGGCAAAATTGACCGCAGAGACAAATCAAGCAGATTTGGGTGAGGCTAAAGAATATTTGGAGAATGTCTTGGCCAATCTTTCCGCGGGGGTTATCGCATTTGATGAAAACTTTAATCTTCGTTCGGCAAATAGAAGTGCTAGTAAGATTCTGGGTGCTAGCTCTATAGATGATAGAATTTTGGATGCTACGGAGGAGTTAAATTCTAGCCCATTATGGGTAGCTCCTGTTACTGCAGTTGCCCGAGACAACTTTAGACTATCCGATCAGGTTCCCTGGGAAAAACAAATTGAATTAGAAACAGATCGAGGCCAACAAGTACTACTTTTGAGGGGCTCCATGCTATCTTCTGGAGAAGCTACCGGTTATGTTCTGGTTTTTGATGACATAACACATTTGCTTCGAGCCCAAAGAGATGCGGCTTGGAGTGAAGTGGCTCGGCGACTAGCTCATGAGATTAAAAACCCGCTTACCCCCATTCAACTTTCTGCCGAAAGGCTTCAAACACGACTAGAAAAGACTGTTGACTCTGAATCGCGAGAATTTTTAAAACGATCAACCATGACCATCGTAAACCAGGTTTCGGAGCTAAAGGGAATGGTTGATGAATTTAGCCAGTATGCTCGATCGCCCTCTCCAGTTTTGGAGTCTCTAGATCTAAATGCATTGGTCAGGGAGGTTTTGGATCTTTATGGTCGAGTTAAAATAACAATTACTCTGGATCTCTCGGATCAGCCTATAATAATATCGGGCGACAAGAGCAAACTTAGGCAGTTGATTCATAATTTGTTAAAGAATGCCGAGCAAGCTGGTGCAAGTGGTGATAGCCCCCACGTTTACATAAAAACAAAACACGAAAAGTCTACCGTTAGTTTAGTCTTCCAGGATAACGGCATAGGCTTTCCACCCGGGCTAATTGCTAGAGCATTTGAGCCATATGTGACGACTAAGTCCAAGGGGACTGGCTTGGGCCTTGCAATTGTAAAAAAAATAGTTGAAGAACACTATGGGAATATATCAATTGATAATGCTAAGAATTCAGGAGCTGTTATTAATATAGTATTGCCAACGAGATTAAAACCAAAATAGAGAACAATTAGGGATGAAGCAAGTATTAGTTGTAGATGATGAGGGTGGAATAAGAGAATTACTCCACGAGATCTTGTCAGAAGAAGGTTATAAAGTTACGCTCGCCACAAACGCCGAGGATGCTCGCGATATAAGGAAAGAAATCCGACCAGATTTAGTGCTTCTTGATATATGGATGCCGGACACTGATGGAATAACTTTATTAAAGGAGTGGGGCGCCCGGGGTCAACTTACAATGCCTGTTATTATGATGTCGGGACATGGCACCATAGACACTGCTGTTGAGGCGACCAGAATAGGGGCGTACGCCTTCCTGGAAAAGCCATTTGCTGTTAGAAAACTTCTAACGCTAGTTGCAACAGCGCTAGAGCGACGTAAACAATCCGTTTCTCAGAATGTTATTTCATTAGTCGGCGGGTCAAAATTAGCGCAAAGCTTCAGAGGTCAGATAGAAAAAATTAAAAACAATCGAAGTTCAGTTTTAGTGCTAGCTGAGCCTGGCATTGATGTAGGCGAGATAGCTAAAGAGTTCCATTTGCACACTTCTTCTTGGGTTATGTTAACAAGCTCAGATTTTGCTGCGGATTGGGAAAACAAAAGTGAGGCGATTGAGGAGGGGAGTATCGTTTACATTGATAAGGTACACCTTTTAAAATCCAGTCATCAAAAATTATTAAAAAAATATTTGAAGAAAATAGAGACTGAAAACCTACGAATAATAGCATCTGCAACAAATAATTTAACGGATTCTATGGCTGATAGAAGTTTTGATCCTGATTTGTATTTTTTATTAGCGGGGGTTATTCTGACTGCGCCCAATCTGCGATCACGTCCCGAGGACATACCAGAAATAGCAAACCTTATATTAGAACGAGAGATTGAGACCCGAGATGTGGTAATAAAGGGTTTCACCACGGCAGCGTTAAATGCACTCAGAAATCATCATTGGCCAGGAAATATAGCCCAGTTGGAGGTTGTTATTAGAACTAGCGTACAGTTGGCTTCTGGAGATTTGATAGATCTTGGTGATATTAACGGAGTGATAGCTGACACAAGCAGATCAAAAAGCCATATTCAGACAACGTTCCCTTTTGATCTTTCTTTAAGGGAAGCTAGAGATCTATTTGAGAGAATGTATTTCGAGTATCACCTAACTAATGAAAAAGGTAGTATCAGCAAGGTATCAGCGTCGACCGGAATTGAGCGCACCCATCTTTACAGAAAATTAAAAACTCTCGGTATTAAGGTGACCCGTAAACCACCAAAGTGAGGTTTTTAAGTGTTTAAACTAGCAAGTGGACTTATAAAAATGAAAAATAGAAAAGAACTAGCAAATGCGATTCGAGCTCTTTCAATAGATGCGGTGGAACGGGCCCACTCTGGGCACCCAGGCATGCCCATGGGCATGGCGGATATTGCAGAATCTTTATGGCGAATTCACCTTCGCCATAATCCTAATGATCCTAATTGGATAAACCGGGATCGCTTTGTTGTTTCTAACGGTCATGGCTCAATGCTGCTTTATTCTCTGTTACACCTAACGGGGTATGATCTTACGATAGAAGATTTAAAAAATTTTCGGCAATTGGGTTCTCGCACACCAGGACATCCCGAGTTCGGGCTTACTTGCGGAGTGGAAACCACTACTGGCCCCCTTGGCCAGGGTTTGGCTAATGCTGTAGGTATGGCCATTGCTGAAAATGTTTTATCAGCAGAATTTAATGAGCCTGGGTTTCAAATTTTTGACCATAACACATATGTGTTGTTGGGTGATGGGTGCTTGATGGAAGGGGTTTCGCATGAGGCATCATCACTAGCTGGGGTTCTTGGCCTGGGAAAACTGATAGCCATTTATGATGATAACGGAATATCTATAGACTCTGATAAGGGTGATATAAAAGGTTGGTTTAATGATGATACCCCCGCACGATTTGATGCTTATAATTGGCATGTTATTCGTGATGTCGATGGGCATGACAGTGAGGCAATAGATAAAGCCATACTTGATGCGCAGGCTAATCAAAATCAGCCGACTTTAATATGTTGCAAAACTATTATTGGAAAAGGTTCGCCCAACAAACAGGGGACAGGAGGCGTTCACGGGGCTCCTCTTGGGCCGGAGGAAATTGATTTAACAAAAAAAGAAATCAAATGGAATTACAGGCCGTTCGAGATTCCAAGTGAAATCTATAACGACTGGAATTGTTCGGATCGAGGTAAAAATTTGCAAAACAATTGGGCAATGAGGTTTGAAGAATATTCTAAAAAATTTCCGCAGAAGGCATCAGAGATCACTCGTAGGATCGGAAAAAAACTACCAGATGGTTGGTCTAATTTTAGAGATAAGGTATTGAAGGAGATTGAAACAGAACATCAGAGCATAGCCACGAGAAAGGCATCTCAGCAAGTTATAGATAGCTTTAAGTCTTTTGTGCCGGAATTGCTGGGAGGGTCTGCTGACCTGGCCGCCTCTAACTTGACAATGCATTCCGATGCAACTCCCCTAAAAAAAGGCAATCGAGGTGGTGATTATATTTTCTATGGCGTTAGAGAGTTCGGCATGGCTGCTATTATGAATGGTATCGAGCTGTATGGCGGTTTGATACCGTTTGGGGGCACTTTCTTAGTCTTTTCAGATTATGCTAGAAACTCGTTAAGAATGTCCGCACTCATGAAATTACGGATGATTTATGTGTTTACTCATGACTCTATTGGTTTGGGTGAGGATGGTCCTACACACCAACCAATTGAACATGCTTCTTCTTTGAGAATGATACCAAATATGACGGTTTGGAGACCGTGTGATGCGTTTGAAACTGCCGTTTCTTGGATATTTGGACTGGAAAACACAACTGGCCCCACAAGTATTTTACTGTCACGTCAATCTCTGCCTTTCCAGGATCGCTCCTCCCTAAATCATGAGGATGTTTTTCGAGGGGGTTACACTCTTGTTGATGAGAAAACCCCGGACGGTATAATTATAGCTACGGGATCGGAGGTCACACTAGCAGTACAGGCTAGCAAATTATTGAAAAATAGAGGACATAGAGTCAGAGTTGTTTCTATGCCGTCGACAAATGTGTTTGATGAGCAAAGTGAAGAATATAAAAATAAAATTTTGCCGGACGGTATTCCAATAGTGGCCGTAGAAGCTGGGATTACAGATTTCTGGCGAAAATATGTTGGTTTGCAAGGAGGGGTATTGGGTGTTGATAGTTATGGGGAGTCAGCCCCGGCAAAAGATGTTTTTGAGCATTTTGGGTTGACGGTAGATAATTTGGTGGACCGTGTTGAGAGTATTTTAGATAAAAAAAGTTTTTAAGGAACAGATAAATGACAACAAAGCTTGCAATAAATGGATTCGGAAGGATTGGTCGGAATATTTTGAGGGCCAGTTTTGAAAGGTCGGCGTTTTCAGATGTCGAAATAGTGGCTATAAATGATTTGGGAGATGCCGCTACAAACGCCCACTTAATCAAATATGATACAGCGCATGGAACTTTCCCAGGCACAGTAGAGGTGAACGACAAAAGCTTGGTGGTGAATGGAAAAAAAATCAGAGTTTTGGCTCAAAGAGATCCTGTAGATTTGCCGTGGAAAAATATGTCTATTGACGTTGTCCTTGAATGTACCGGCTTGTTTACGGCCAGAAAAAAGGCTGCTGCCCACCTAGAGGCGGGTGCGAAAAAAGTATTAATATCAGCACCAGGTGACAGCGATGTTGATGCTACTGTTGTGTTTGGAGTCAACCACCAAATTCTAAATGCTTCGCACCAGATCGTGTCAAATGCGTCTTGCACTACCAATTGCCTAGCTCCTATCGCGAAAGTGCTCAATGATCAGATTGGCATTGAAAGCGGACTTATGACAACTATCCACTCTTATACGAACGATCAGGTTTTGAGCGATGTCTATCACAAAGATCTTAGGCGAGCTAGATCGGCAACTATGTCAATGATACCAACAAAAACAGGGGCAGCGGCGGCGGTGGGGCTTGTTTTGCCTGAACTAAGCGGTCGACTAGATGGCTTTGCTATTAGGGTTCCCACAATTAATGTATCAATGGTTGACTTATCTTTTATGGCTTCTCGCAATACCAGTGCCGAGGAAATAGAAGATATAATTGCTGAGTCGGCTTCCCGGGAGCTTAAAAATGTTTTGGCTATAAATAAAGCGCCATTGGTTTCGGTGGATTTCAATCATAATCCTGCATCTTCAGTTTTTGATGCCACGCTCACAAAAGTATCAGATGGAACTTTGGTTAAAGTCTGTGCCTGGTACGACAATGAATGGGGTTTTTCAAACCGCATGTTGGATGTTGCAGGGCATCTGTCTACAATCAAATAAATTAAAGCATATGTCATTTCTAAGCATGTCTGATTTGTCCTTGGCTAATAAAAGAGTTTTTTTACGAGCTGACCTTAATGTTCCATTGGATGAAAGGGGAGTTGTTTTAGATACTAGTCGGATAAAAGCATCCGCACCTGCAATAATGCGAGCTTTAGGTGAAGGAGCGGCTTTGATGGTAACCTCGCATCTTGGTCGACCACAAGAGGGGATTTGGGATCCTAAGCTTTCACTTGATGGAGTTAGGTTAGAGCTATCTAGAATTCTAAATCGAGATGTTCCGCTGATAAAAGATTGGCTGGACGGGGTTGAGGTTAGTAGTGGTGAAATCGTTTTGCTTGAGAACTGTCGATTTAATGAGGGTGAAAAAAATAGTGATATTAAATTATCTAAAAAGATGGCAGGTCTGTGCGACATATTTGTTAACGACGCTTTTGCAACCGCACATAGAAAGGAGGCTACAACTTTCGGGATAGCTCAATACGCCAAAATAGCTTGCGCTGGCCCACTAATGGCGTCCGAAATGCGTGCTCTTTCTAGGGCATTGGAGACACCTAGTCGCCCGTTGGTGGCAGTGGTAGGGGGATCAAAAGTATCAACAAAGTTACCAGTCCTTTCAGGGCTGGCATCAAAAGTTGATCATCTTATTGTAGGAGGTGGAATTGCTAACACCTTTCTGTTGTCGCAGGGACACAGTATTGGTGAATCTTTAGTAGAAAAAGATTTGGTGTCAGAGGCCTCTCACATTATTGATAAAATTAATAATAAAGGCGGCTCTTGCCCGTTACCAAACGATGTTGTAAGCGCACGACATCTGAAAGCTGGGGCTAGCTGCCAAGTAAAAGACCTCAATGGTCTTGCTGATAACGAAATGATACTAGACGTTGGGCCGAACACTATCATGAAGTTTGAAGAGATAATAAAAAGGGCCGGGACAGTGGTATGGAATGGTCCCTTAGGTGTATTTGAGATTGACGAGTTCTCTAAAGGAACTAAGGCTTTGGGCCAAGCAATAGAGAACTCAAATGCCTTTTCAATAGCAGGGGGGGGAGATACCATTGCTGCTATTAATAAGTTTTCATTAAGAAACATTGATTATATATCTACTGCGGGAGGTGCTTTTCTAGAGTTTTTAGAAGGAAGGAAACTTCCGGCCTTTGAAGTGCTTTATGGTAGAACTAGATAACCTAGGGTCATTGCAGGCAAGACAGTTAAATTGCTACTATGTAAAAAGTAAAATTAGTTGAAATAGGGGTAGCCTAACTTAACTACAAAAATTTATTAAAAATATAAGGAAAAAATAATGGCGTTGGTTTCAATGAGGCAAGTATTAGATCATGCTGCTGAAAATAATTATGGCGTACCCGCATTTAACGTAAATAATCTGGAGCAAATCCAGGCAATTATGCAGGCGGCGAGTGAGACAAAAAGCCCAGTAATTATGCAGGCTTCAGCAGGAGCACGAAAATATGCCGGGGAGCCTTTTTTAAGACATTTAATATTGGCTGCTGTGGAAATGTACCCTGATATCCCAATCGTCATGCATCAAGATCACGGGGGTAGTCCTGCTGTATGTCAACGTTCTATAAGATCTGGGTTCACTAGTGTCATGATGGATGGTTCTTTGCATGAAGATATGAAAACGCCTGCCACATATGAATACAATGTTAATGTTACTAGGCAGGTAGTGGATATGGCCCATGCAGTTGGAGTATCGGTTGAGGGTGAGTTGGGGTGTCTGGGGTCATTGGAAACGATGGAGGCAGGCAAAGAGGATGGTTCTGGCGCTGAGGGGGAATTAACCCGTGAAATGTTGTTGACAGATCCCGGAGAGGCGGAGAATTTTGTCCGGGAGACCCAGGTGGATGCGTTGGCTATAGCTATAGGAACTTCTCATGGCGCCTATAAATTCTCACGAAAACCCACAGGAGATATATTAGCTATGGATCGTATTAAGGAAATCCATCAGAGAATTCCTGGAACACATTTAGTTATGCACGGGTCATCGAGCGTACCTCAAGAATGGCTTCAGATTATTAGAGAGAACGGGGGTGATCTTAAGGAAACTTATGGGGTTCCTGTGGAAGAAATACAAGAGGGGATCAAACATGGAGTTCGAAAAATAAATATTGATACTGATGTGCGGTTAGCCATGACGGGTGCCATAAGGCGATACTATGTCCAAAACAAGTCTGAATTTGATCCCAGAAAATATTTAAAAGAAGCAATGGTTGCCGCAAAATCAATATGCATGGCACGGTTTGAAGCCTTCGGAACCGCTGGGAATGCTGATAAAATTAAGCCGATGGCTTTAGATATGTTTGCACTACAATACGAGGTGCTTAGGCAATCCAATAAATAGACCATAAATTTTTTTGAGTGAGAATCTTAGTCGCAAATGGGAATAATGAAGTTTTAAGGTTTTAAGAGGATACTATGACGGTACAGGGGACAAAGCTAGTGGGGGTGGTCATGGGCAGCAAAAGTGATTGGCCTATTATGTCTAAGGCTTGTGAGACATTAAAAACACTTAAAATCCCATATAAGGCCGAAGTGGTTTCTGCTCACAGAACCCCTGACAAAATGTTTAGTTACGCCAAAGATGCTGAAAAAAACAGATTGGGGGGAATTATAGCAGGGGCTGGGGGAGCAGCGCACCTTCCTGGTATGCTGGCTTCAAAAACAACCGTTCCGGTATTAGGTGTTCCAATTACGTCTTCCAGCTTGAAAGGGTTGGATTCGCTGCTATCTATAGTTCAGATGCCTAAGGGCGTTCCGGTAGCAACTTTTGCTATTGGCGAACCTGGCGCAATAAATGCCGCTTTGTTTGTTGCTGCCACTATGGCAGCAAATGATAAAGATCTCAGCAAAAGATTGCAGGCCTTTCGCAAAAAACAGAGTGCCAAGGTGGTGGCAATGAAACTACCCAGATCTATTTGGCCCAAAAAGAGAGTTTAATGGATATAATTTGGCCAAACAGTTGGCTGGGATTAATGGGTGGCGGTCAATTGGGTAGAATGTTTGCGATATCAGCTCAACGTCTTGGTTACAAGGTTATGGTGGTTGATCCAAATCAGACAGCTCCAGCGACCAGTGTTGCCAATTTTCATCTATGTGCAGATTATAATGACAAGAAAGCTTTGAAACAGCTGGCCAAAAAATGTCAGGCAGTCACCACAGAATTTGAGAACGTACCAGCCGAAAGCTTGGATTTGCTAAGTAGGGACGTAATAGTATCTCCTGGGCATAAAGCAGTAGAAATTTGCCAAGACCGCATTTTAGAGAAAAGTTTTTTAAAAAATAACAGTTTTAAAACGACACAGTTTAAAATTATAAATACCATTCACGATTTTCCTGATCAGGCCTCAGGTAGACATTTTTTCCCAGGCTTTCTTAAAGTCAGTCGCTTTGGATATGATGGGAAAGGACAAATTAAAGTTTGCAATATATCTACTTTAAAGGATGCCTTTAAAAAGTTTGATGAATGCCCTTGTGTTCTGGAAGAAGGGTTAGAACTAGAAAAAGAAATTTCAGTTATTTTAGTACGTAGTGATCAAGGTAATATAGCTAGTTACCCGGTCGTAGAAAACACACATAAAAATGGTATTCTTGATTTCAGCGTTGTACCGGCTGATCTTCCAGTCGAGACCATCAAAGAGGCTAAGGAAGTAGCAGTAGACATTGCCAAAAGCCTACAATATGTTGGCGTGATGTGTGTGGAGTTTTTTTTACATAAACAGCGAGGTTTATTGGTAAATGAAATAGCTCCTCGTCCACATAATAGCGGACATTTTACTCTCGACGCTTGTTTTGTGTCGCAGTTTGAGCAGCAAGTAAGATCACTTTGTAAATTGCCACTTGGATCAACTGCTATTAAAAGTCCGTCGGCGGTTATGGTAAATTTGCTTGGGAACTTATGGCAAAATGGTGATCCAAATTGGTCTGGGTTATTAGAAAGTGGGAATACATCCCTTCATCTTTATGGAAAAGATACGCCTGCCAACGGCCGAAAAATGGGCCATTACACTGTTCTGGCTAAGGAGTCTCGCAAGGCCAAGGAAATAGCGTTTCAGTTAAAAAAATCTTTGGCGTAGTGAAGAAAAATTTATTTTTATGGATAAAACAGTTTTTGAAACTAATTTAAAATCGTTACAGTTATTGCATAGAGGAAAAGTAAGAGACCTCTATCTAATAGATCAAGATCGCCTTTTAATAGTTCAAACAGATAGAATTTCGGCTTTTGATACTGTTTTACCTAGTCCGGTACCCGGTAAGGGTGAAGTTTTAACTAAAATGTCGAAATATTGGTTTAAAAAATTTTCAAAACTTGTCCCTAACCATTACCTAGATATTGATCCCTCAACAGTTGTGGGGCAAAACGAACAGGATGAAATAAAGGGGAGGGCGTTAGTCGTAAAAAAATTGAAGCCCTTAGCATTTGAAGCTGTAGTCAGAGGGTATTTGGCCGGGTCGGGTTGGAAAGAATATCAAAGTTCGATGCGTATCAGCGGGCATAGGATAGAATCTGGTCTCAATCTAGGAGATAAATTAAGTTACCCTCTTTTTACTCCGTCAACTAAAGCTACGTCAGGAGAGCATGACCAGAATATATCTTTTGAAGTTATGGAAAAGGCGGTTGGTAAAGAAATTGCCAATATCATTAAAGAAAAATCGATTTTGCTTTATGAACATGCAAGTTCTTTTTGTGGTGATAAGGGTCTAATTTTAGCTGATACTAAGTTTGAGTTTGGTTTGGATGATCAGGGGCAAGTATTTCTGATTGATGAAATATTGACGCCTGATTCATCACGTTTTTGGTCAAGGGATACTCACAAAATAGGGTTGCCACCGCTATCTTATGATAAACAATACGTTCGTGATTGGCTGGATTCGCAGGCCTGGGATAAAGTCTCAGAACCGCCATTATTGCCGGAAAATATTATTGTAGAAACACAAAAAAAATATCAGCAAGCGTTAAAATCAATCTGTGGGTAAGATGGAATTGTCAACTAAAAAAAAACTAATAGGTTAAAATTGGGACGATTAGAAGAGCAAATTAGCAGGGGTATCCAGTGTTTAAGGCGGGGAGGTATAATTGGATTCCCGACAGAGACTGTATTCGGCCTTGGGGCAGATGCTGCAAATGCAAATGCTATTGCTCGTATCTACGAGGCAAAATCTCGACCAAGAGAGCATCCGTTAATTCTCCATCTTGGTGAATTAAGGGACTTGGAACGATGGGTTCATGAAGTGCCAACATCAGCAGAAAGTCTAGCCAATAAGTTCTGGCCCGGACCCCTTACAATGATATTAAAAGCGGAGCCCAACCAGGGAAGGGAGTTTAGAGGTGATAATAATTCTGTAGCGGTTCGCGTGCCTGCTCACCCGGTAGCGCAAGCTTTAATAAGAGGCCTGGGTAATGGAATCGTAGCTCCATCAGCGAACCGATTTGGTAGGCTGTCCCCAACGACGGCCCAGCATGTGTCTGATGAGTTAGGTGAAAAGATAGATATGGTTATTGAAGGCCCAACCTGTCCCATAGGTATCGAATCAACAATTGTGGACCTTACCGAGAAAGTGCCAGTAATCCTTAGACCTGGTCACATTGATGAAAAGCAAATTAGCCAAGCACTTGGACAGGAAGTTTTAACTGTTGAATCAAAAACAAATAAAGCTCCTGGATCATATCCAGTTCACTACGCGCCAAATACTCCACTAACAGTACTTTATCGAGACGATATGGAAAAATTTCTTCACAATGATGCCAACGGAATCTCGGTGGCTGTGCTGGGTCGATCGAAACGGCCGTATTTTTCCTCGGCCGCGGTGTGGCAAGTAGCCCCTTTTTCGCCCGCTGCGTATGCTCAGAATTTATATGGATTGTTACGCCGCTTAGATCATTCAGGGTGTGATTTAATAGCGGTGGAAGAGCCACCTCACCGTATGAGTTGGTTTGCAATTCATGATAGGTTAAAGAAAAGCTCAATACCCAAGATAGCTTTGGCAGAATTTATCAAGAGTCAGAGCCGAAATAATTTAAATCATGACCAAATATAACAACTGGAAATTTAACGGTGTACGAGTCGTGAGGTCGAAAGAGTTCGACTTCAATACCCCACAGACTCCGGGAATGAAAAGGGCGGCTGCCGTTACTAGTAGCGTTGGTGGGGCAAATAAAATATGGGCGGGTACTGTAGTGATAGAACCTAACGCTAAAACCGGGGCCCATCACCATGGGCCAGTGGAAAGTGTCATATACATCGTTTCTGGAAAAGCGCGTATGCGATGGGGTGATAAATTAGAGTTCGTGGCAGAGGCTGAGGAGGGTGAATTTATTTATGTACCACCCTACGTACCTCATCAGGAAATTAATGCTATGCAGGATCAACCGCTTTCTTGTGTTCTTTGCCGAAGCGGTCAGGACCCAGTGGTTGTAAATCTAGATATCCCAGTATTAGAGAAACCTGAGGAAGTTTTTTGGATCGACAACATTCATCCGGCGCCCTCGGACAAATGAAATCAATGAATTTCTGGCTCTGGGGTGGGGCCGGCCGGTTCAAGGAAGTCAAAGTCGCAGCCTT
>MDTG01244571.1_pt1 | contig 16317 bp, 13 predicted proteins | sample 811421 | NCBI WGS metagenome assembly MDTG01 (sample SAMN05326645, study PRJNA326480) | marine metagenome | isolation source: seawater | place: Pacific Ocean: South East | collected 2011 | reverse complement strand
TTTTCATAATGTGTTAAATGATTTATATTAGGTAAATTTATTAATTAAAATGGCAAATCTTAAATATTTGGATAATTTAAATCAATCACAGAAGGAGGCAGTTTTATACATTTCAGGTCCTCTTTTAATTGTTGCTGGTGCAGGCTCGGGGAAAACAAAAGTGTTAACATCAAGAATTGCTCATATTTTAAAACTTAATAAAGCATTTCCTAACCAAATATTATCAGTAACGTTTACTAACAAAGCTGCACGAGAAATGCATAACAGAGTAAGTAAAATACTTGGTGATAAAGAGGTTGGGATGCCCTGGCTAGGAACATTTCACTCCATATGTGCCAAGATTTTAAGAAGACATGCTAAAGCCATTAATTTAAAACAAAATTTTACAATCATAGATCAAGATGATCAATCAAGATTAATTAAATCAATTTGTAATGCGGAAAATATAGATATAAAAAAAATTTCTCCAAACTTTATAATATCTTTAATCAATAAATGGAAAAATTTAGGATGGTATCCTGATGACGTTATTTTAAAAAATACTGAAAATATCGAAAAAAATTTATTAAAAATTTATAAAATTTATCAGCATAAACTCATAGATTTGAACGCGTGTGATTTTGGTGATTTAATTTTGCACTGTGTATCTTTATTTGAAAAAAATTGTGATATCAATGAGATGTATTCTAAAACTTTTAAGTTTATTTTGGTAGATGAGTATCAAGATACAAATTTTATACAAAGTAAATGGTTAAAACTCCTTACTAAAACTCATGATAATATTTGTTGTGTGGGTGATGATGATCAGTCAATTTACAGTTGGAGAGGTGCAGAAATTAAAAACTTTTTAGAGTTTGATAAAATATATAAAAATACAAAAATTATTAGACTTGAGGAAAATTATAGATCCTCTCAAAATATTCTTAACGTTGCTTCAGGGCTTATATCAAATAATGAAAATAGATTAGGAAAAAAACTAAATTCAAATCAGAGTGAAGGAGAATTAGTAAAACTTAATTGTTTTAAAAACGGGAAAGATGAGGCAATAAATATTTCAAAAATTCTCGAAAATCAAATTTCAAAAAAATATAATTTAAACAACGTTGCTATTTTAGTCAGAGCAATTTTTCAAACAAGAGAATTTGAAGAAAGATTTCTTAAAATAGGTCTACCTTATAGAATATTAGGTGGTGTAAAATTTTATGAGCGTGCTGAAATTAAAGATTGCATAGCTTATCTTAGAATAGTTTATCAAAATAAAGATGACTTAGCGTTTGAGAGAATAGTTAATGTGCCTAGAAGATCAATCGGAAATACATCTTTTAAAATGATAAGTGAAAATGCCAAAAAAAATAGTTTGTCCCTTGAAAATTCATCAAAGAGTCTTATCGAATTAAACAAAATTAAACCTAAAACAAAAATAGGATTATTTAATTTTTTAAACTTATTAGAAAAATGGAGAAATGATTATTTCAATAAAAAGATTGATCACGTAAAGTTGCTTCAAATAATTTTAGATGAGTCAGGTTATTCATTATTATTAAAAAATAAAAAAGATTTAGAAAATGAAAATAGACTCGAGAATATAAAAGAACTTTTAAATGCAATGAAAGAATTTGATAACCTAGAAAGTTTTTTAGAGCATGTTTCTCTTGCGACATCAATAGATAATGACTGGGAAGGTGAAAAAGTTAATTTAATGACAATGCATGCATCAAAGGGACTTGAATTCGACACTGTTTTTCTTCCGGGTTGGGAAGAAGGTTTGTTTCCACATCAAAAATCAATTGATGAAAAAGGCCAAAAAGGACTTGAGGAGGAAAGAAGACTTGCATATGTTGGAATAACAAGAGCTAAACATGAAGTATATATATCGTTCTCACTCAATAGATTTTATCAAGGAGACTGGATTGATAGTATTTCTTCCAGATTTGTAAATGAGCTGCCTGAGAAATATGTAAAAAAAATCAACAATTATGAAAGGGATGAAAATGAATTTTTTGAATTTAATCAAGATATAGAAAATGACGAAGATATTTATAGAAGTCCCGGCTGGTTAAGATACCAAAAACGATTAAAATGATTTCTGCTAAGATTAAAAATTTGAGAAGTAAATTTAATATTTACAATATAGATGGTTATGCTGTTCCAAAAAACGATAGCTATTTTAACGAATATTCATCACCTGATAGACTAAAGTTAATATCTAAATTTGATGGATCCGCTGGTTTAGCAATAATTTTAAGAAATAAAAATTATTTATTTGTAGATGGAAGGTACACAATACAAGCTAAATCTCAATCTGGTAGTGACTTTGTTGTAATTGAAATTCACAAAAAATTACCATGGAAAGTTTTAAAACATAGAATCAAAATCGGTTATAATCCTTATTGTTTCACAAGTTTGAGTTTGATGAGATATTTTAAGAATCACTTTAAACTTGTGCCCATTTACGATGATTTGATAAGTAAAAAAAAATTAGAAAAAGCTAAAAATAAATTTTATTTTATTAAAGACCATGTTTCAGGGGAAAGTTCTAAATCTAAGATTAATAAAGTTTTGAAATACCTTCGCAAAGACAAATCAGACTGTCTATTTATTACGGCGCCTGAAAACGCTGCATGGTTATTAAATTTGAGGGGTAAAGATAATCCACACAGCCCAATTCCAAACTGTAGACTGATTTTGAAAAATAATGGCGAAATATATTTGTTTACAAACAAAGCAAAAATACAAAATTTATCAATTAAAAAGAATTTAATGAAAATAAAGGTAGTTGATGAAAATAAAATAAATTTTTTTTTGAAATCTTTTTTATCTAAAAAAATTATATTAGATCGATTAAGTTGTTCTATGGCATATAGCAGTATTATTAAAAAGAAAATTAATATATCGAATAAAAACGATCCTATTTACGATATGAAGTCAATAAAAAATGAAATTGAAATAAATAATTTTGTAAAATCACATATTTTTGATGGGGTAGCGGTAATAAAGTTTTTGTATTGGATTAAGAATTGTAAAAAAAAACTCACTGAATTAGATGCTGAAAGAAAATTAAATTTTTTTAGAAGTAAAAATAAAGATTATTTATTTCCAAGTTTTAGTACGATTTCTGCATCGGGGCCTAATGGTGCAATTATCCATTATAGGGCTACTAAAAGTTCTAATAGAATTATAAAAAAAAATGATATTTTTTTATTTGATTCTGGTGGTCAATACAAATATGGAACTACCGACATTACAAGAACAATATGTTTAGGAAAACAAACAAAAAAGATTAGAAATATTTTTACATATGTTTTAAAAGGCCACATTGCTGTTGTTACTTCCAATTTAAAAAAATTTAAAAGCGGACATTTAATAGATAAACTGGCTAGAAAATTTCTTAAAAAAAATGGTTTAAACTATCCTCATGGCACTGGACATGGTGTAGGTTATTTTCTTAACGTACATGAGGGGCCTATTGCAATCTCTAAAGGTTGCAAAATAAAGCTTAAACCAGGTCATGTATTAAGCAATGAACCTGGCTTTTATAAAAAAGGTAAATTTGGTATCAGAATAGAAAATATGATTTATGTTAAAGAAATCAATAACAAGGTTTATTTTGAAAATTTAACTATGGTTCCAATAGATAAAGATTTAATAAATTTTAATCTACTTGACAAATTTGAAAAAAATTACTTGTTAAATTATAACTTAAGAATTTACTCTCATGTTGAAAAATATTTAAATCATAAGGAAAAATTTTGGTTACTATCTCAATTTTGAAATTTTTTCAAAATCTGTTTGATCTAATATCTTTATTTTTAATTCATTAGCTAATTTTATTTTTCTTGTGGTAGGTTTTTCACCGGCTACCAAAAAGTCAAGTTTTTTTGATACATTGCTCACAAGTTTTCCTCCATTATTTTCAACAATTGATTTTGCTTCAGCTCTGCTTATATTGCTTAGTTTACCGGTAAACATTAATATTTTGTTAGAAAATATTCCTTTATCTTTTTTAATAATATTTTTTTCGAAAGTTAAAATTCTACCTAAAGAAACGATAACTTTTAGATTAGCTTTGTTATCAAAAAAATTTTTTAAAGAATTAATTTGTGTTTCTCCAATACCATCTATATTAGATAGCTCTTCAATCTTATGCTTATCTTTTAATTTGATAAAATTTGAATAATCTTTTAAAAATTCAGAAATCAATTTAGCATTTTCTTGTCCTATATGCCTTATACCAAGTGAATAGATAAATTTATCAAGTTTTATCTTTTTTGATTTGTTTATAGAGTTTTTAAGATTTTCTACAGATTGACTTCCCCATCCATCTAGTTCAGATATCTTTTTAAAATTTAAATTAAAAATATCATCTGGAAATTTTATAAATTTTAAATCCCAAAATTTTTCTACAACTTTTTTACCTAAACCCTCAATATTAAAAGCATCTTTGGAAACAAAATGTTTTAGTTTTTCGATTGAAATTTTTTCACATTCGAAACTTTCGTTGCTACATCTTCTAACAGCATCAATTTTTTTTGTTATTGAGTTATACTCTTTTATTGTTTTAGATCCACAAGAAGGACATTTGTTTGGAAATAAGTATTTTAGTGAACCAGATGTTCTTAATTTTTTATTTACAGAAATTACATGAGGTATTACATCACCAGCTCTTTCAATTTTTACAGTGTCGCCAATTCTTATGTCTTTTCTATTTATTTCATCTTCATTATGTAAAGTAGCATTAGAAACCATTACACCACCTATGTTTACTGGCTCCACTTTTGCCACTGGTGTTAAAGCTCCAGTTCTTCCAATCTGAATATCAATATCTATAATTTTGGTTACTGAATAGTTAGCTGAAAATTTATGTGCGATAGCCCATCTAGGGGCTGTAGCCATAAAACCTAGTCTTTTTTGTAAACTAAAGTCATTAACCTTATAAACAATACCGTCAATATCATAATTGAGAGTAAATCTTTTTTTTTCTAAATTGGAATGATATTTAACTAAATTATTTATACCTTTTATTGTTCTATTTAATTCAGAAGTTTTAAAACCCCACTTATCTAGATCTTTGATAAAATCACTTTGTTTGCTTAATTTCATATTTGAGTTAAAACCGAAAGTATAAGCAATGAATTTTAGAGGTATTAATTCAGTTTTTTTTGGATCTTTTTGCCTGAGTGACCCAGATGCTGCATTTCTTGGATTTGCAAAATCCTTTTCAATTTTTTTAAAGTCATTAGTTTCTATAAAGACCTCTCCTCTTATATCTATTTCTTCAGGAAAATCTTTGTGCGAAATATTTGATGGAATATCTTTAATAGTTTTTAAATTTTCAGTTATATCTTCACCCTCCTCACCATCTCCTCTAGAAAGACCTTTTAATAGCTTGCCATTTTTATAATTCAAAGAAGCGGAGATGCCATCAATTTTAGGCTCTACACTGTATTCAAATTCATAATTTTTATTTAATGCCAAAAAATTAATATTTTTTTTTTGAAAGTTTATTAAATCCTCCTCATTAAAGGCGTTAGCTAACGATAACATTTTAACTTTATGTTTAAATTTCTCAAATTTTTTTGAAGGTTTGAAACCAACTTTAACACTAGGTGATTTCAAATCTTTGTAGCCATATGTTTTTTCTAGCTTTAAAATTTCATTTTTTATTTCGTCGTATTCTTTATCTGAAACTAAAGGTTTTTGATTTTGATAATAATGCTTGTCATATTTTTCTAGTAAATTTAATTTTTTTTTATAATTCTTGAATGATGAATTACTCATTATTTTAATATAAAAGTTTTTTAAATTTTCGAAATATTCCCTCTTTTTCTTTTTTAATCTCTAACTTAGATTTATAATTTTCATTAAAAATTTTGTAACTTTTTGTATACCATTCACTTGATTGATATTTATATCCTAATAATGTAGCATATTTTTGAGACTCCTCTAAAAGTCCTAATTTATAATGTAGCTCCACCAACCTATGAAGAGCCTCATCTATAAATGAAGTTTGATCATAATTGTTAACGACATTTTTGAAACGATTAATTGCTGCAATCCATTTCTTTTTTTTTATATAATGAATTCCTATATACATTTCTTTTGATGCAAGATAATCCTGTATTAAATCCAATTTATATGATGAGTCTAAAGCAAAATCTGTGTTGGGATAATTTTTTTCAATAAACTTAAATTTTTCTTCAGCCATCACTAGTGGTCCTAGGTCTTTTTTTTCATCAATTATTCTCTCGTAATAAACCATGCCCAGCAAATAGTGAGCATAAGGAATATTTTTTTCATTTGGATAAACTTTTAAAAATCTATTTAGCTCATATTCAGCATCATAATAATAATCTTGAGAATAATAAGAATAAGCTGCCATCAATGCTGCTCTAGGTGCCCACCTAGATTGAGGATATAAAAGTTCAGCTTCATTGAATTTTTTTGCAGCAAATAATACATCTCCATTTTCTAATTCTTTATATCCTTCCTCAAAAGCTTCTATCATTTGTGTCTCTATATTCTTTTCCTTAACGATAGATACTTTTTTATCATTTGAGCAAGAGATGATTAAAAGTATTAATAAATAAAGAATAAATTTTTTTAAAAAGTTCATTTTACATGATTATTAACAGATTAATTAAAAAGCTTAAGTATTTATGCTGTAGATTTTAAAGGATTCTTGATCAAAAATGAGTGTGGTATATTTTTTTCTTTTAATTCAAGTATCGAAAAATTATCATTATTATTAAGTAATTCTCTTAAACCTTGATTTGTCACATTATGTCCACCTTGACTTGATGTAATTTTGCCAACCATTCTATAACCGGCTAAATATATGTCACCAAGACAATCTAAAATTTTGTGATTTACAAATTCATTTGAATTTCTTAATTTTTCATTGTTAAGTATTTTGTTGCCTTTTAAAACTATAGCATTATCTAAACTTCCTCCTTTAGCTAAACCCATTTTTTTTAATTTTTTAACATCCTCAAATAAACAAAATGTTCTGGAATTATAAATGTCTCTTAATTCGTCAATATAAATATTTTTTTTATTTCTTTGATTTAAAATAGAATTTTGTTTGTATTTAATCTCAAAGTCAATTTCTAAACTAATTTTATTTGGTTCAAATGTAATGAACTTTTCGCCATCATTGTAAGTAATTTTTTTATTAATTTTGATAATTCTAATCGGTTGATTGCTAATGGTAAAACCCATGTTTTCTATTTCTTCGACAAAATTTTTTGCGGAACCGTCCATAATTGGTAATTCCTCTGAATTCAATTCAACTAGTAGATTGTCTATTCCTAACCCACAAAGTGCTGCCATCAAGTGCTCAACTGTGGAAACAGTTACACCATTTTCATTTGTTAATTTAGTGCAATAAGAAGCGTTTGAAACGTTAAATACACTTGAATAAATTAAATTATTATTTTTTATATCTGATCTTTTAAATATTATGCCAGTGTTTGGTTGAGCTGGAAATAAAGTCATTACAACTTTTTTGCCTGTGTGAAGACCTACACCCTCAAATTTAATACTTTTTTTAATAGTTTTTTGATTTAAAACTGACATCAAAATCTTATAATTGTTTGTAAATAATATGAAAAAACAAGTATTGTTACAAAAAAATACAGGCTATCTGTCAAAAAAGTTGAAAATTTTATCAAATAAACTGCGTTTCTCTACTGTATTTTCACTAAGAATAACCTCAGATTGATTTGCCCCGTTTAATATTTCATAGGCAGAAGAACACAATGTATCATCTTTTATGTCATTTAAAAATTTTTTAGCATAATCATATGATACCATTTTTTTAATATCAATTTTACATTCATTAAATAAATTTTTTATCTTATGAATAAGATTTTTGTTTAAACAAATAAATTCTATTTCAAGAATAATTTTTTTAAATTTTTTGTAATCAGGAAAAGAATTATAGACTTTGTCATCAACTATAAATTTATTAATTATTACATGAAGTATTGACAGATTTTTTTCACAATTATCAAATTGTTGCATAGCGCTTCTTATAAGTTTAGTTATGACTTCTTTATCTAAATCCCTTTCATCAAAAATATCTTTGACACTAAATAATATACTTTGATAGGTTTTAGATTGAATTGATATATTTCCATTATTTATAAAGAGATCTAATTTCCTCTCTAATTTTCTTATATTTATTTTAAGGAGGTTTAGTATTATTTTAAAATTTAAATTATTGTTTAGATTATCAGGTATGTCAAAATTCACGCTACTTTTTAATTCATTTTTTTCATTATCAAGAAAACATATATAAATTTTATCGTCTGAAATACCAAAATAAAAATCTCCATTTTTAGAATCATTCATATTTTATTATCTTATTTTCTAACCTTAAATCTATAACTTTGGAGTTAATAAATTTCTTATCATTTAATAAATTGCTACTATAATTAATTATGTCTTTTGTATATTTAATAGGAAATTTTATTAATATTTTATTTTCTAATTTGATATCAAATCTTCCACTTTTAAAAAAAATAATTTCATTTATCGCATCATAATCTAATTTTGATAATTTTAGTATATTTATTAGTTTAAATACATTGTTAAAATTTTTAGAGCCAAAAACTTTTGGTAATCTATTTTCTATTATTTCGATATCTAGTTTTTTTCCGTTATCTCCTAAAATAATTTTTTGATCCTCTAACAAAATTATACATATAGGTTTAGCTGGAATAAAATTAATTATTAATTTGTTAGGATAGATTTTTTTTATAATCAAATCTTTTGTATCATTTCTATCAAAAAAATTTTTAAAGTAATTTTTTTTAATAAAAAAAATATTCTTACCAATGATATTCTTTATTTCATTTTTAATTAGAGTATTTTTTTTGTTTGAAAATCCATTAACTTCAATCTTATCAATCTTAAATATTTTTTTATTGTATAGATTAAAATTATTAATTGATGTTAAAAAGATTATCATTAAGCAATATGTAAAATATCTAAAATTTTTATCTATTTTTAGATGCATCTTTTATAATCCAACTAATTAATGACTTAAAGTCTATGCCATTATAAGAAGCTATTTCTGGAACCAATGATAAGTTTGTCATACCTGGCTGAGTGTTGAGTTCCAACAAATAAAATTTGTTTTTATAAAACTTAAAATCTGATCTAGTAATACCTCTGCATTTTAAAAGATTATGTGCTTTGAAAGCGATTTGATTGACTTTATCATAATCCTTTTTACTTAAATTGACTGGAATTATATGTTTAGTTTTTGCACTAGAATTATATTTTGCCTTATAGTCATAAAATTTTCTTTTTGGTCTTAGTTCAATAGCTCCTAATTTTTTATTACCCATAATTGCTACTTGAATTTCTCGTCCTGGAATAAATTTTTCAATTAGTATTTCTCTATAATTCTTCATTTTTTTCAGATTGGATGACAATGATAATTTGTTATTACATATATATACATCTAAGCTAGATCCCTCATTTAGTGGTTTTATAACTACGGGGTAATTTAAATAATCTTTAATCCTTCTGTAATTAATTTCATTATTGTTATTTTTAAATTTGATATAATTAGGCGTTAGTATGTTATTTTTAATAAAAATCTTTTTAGATACTTCTTTATCCATAGCAGACATAGATGAAATAACACCCGAATGTGTATATCTTATGCCTAATGTCTCTATAATTGATTGAATAAAGCCATCTTCGCCAAACCTACCATGTAAAGCATTAAAAATAATATCTGGTTTAAACTTTTCTATTGTTTTGAAAAAATTATGGCATGGATCACAAAATTTTACTTTATAAATTTTATTAATTGTTTTTATAATAGCTTTTGCTGATCTAAGACTTATAGACCTTTCTTTAGAGTATCCACCTCCTAAGATTAAAATTTTTTTTTTCATTTTAATTAACAATTTCTAATTCTAATTCTAAGGTTATTCCTGTTTTCTCTTTTACTTTTGATTTTACAAAATTAATTAGATTATGCATATTTTCAAAAGATGCATTTTTAGAATTGATAAAAAAATTACTATGTTTTTCAGAAATTTTAGCATCTCCAAAACTTACTTGATTATCAACGCTCTCTCTAATTAGTTCCCATACTTTTTTTTCTGATTGACTTCTTGGATTTTTAAATGTGCTACCTCCAGTCTTAACTCTTAAAGGTTGTGAATTTTCTTTTTTTTCTTTTAATTTATGAATAATTTCCTCTATTTCACTTCTATTTTTTTTATTTGTCTTAAAAGAAGCACTCAAAAAAATAAGATTTTTAGATAAATCAGTTTTTCTATAATCAAAATTTATATCTTTTGAATTAATAGTATATACTCTTCCATTAAAATCCATGACCTGCACTGAGAGTAAAACGTCTTTAAACTCCGTACCAAAGCATCCTGAATTCATTCTAATTCCACCGCCTATAGTCCCGGGAATGCATGATAAAAACTCCAAACCACTTAAATGGTTTTCACATGCGAAATCTGAAATCTTTTTATCTAAAATTGAACATCCTGCAATAAGAACATTATCTTTTGTTAACGATACTTTGTTAAAATTTTTACCTAATTTGATAAAAATATGATTTTGGATATTTTCAGAAATTAATAAATTTGACCCAGCTCCGATAATGAAAAAATTATTATGATCTTTTTTAATATTTAAAAGAAAATCTCTTAATTCAGCAAGAGTTTCTGGGACAAAAAAAATTTTTGCATTTCCACCAATATTGAACCAAGTATGATTTTTTAAACAATAATCAAATCTTAACTTACCTTTTATATTTTTTGAAAAATTATCTAAACTTTTTAAAGTCATTTTTTTATTAATCCAGGTAGTTCTTTTATCCAATTCGATATAGATCCAGCTCCCATCCCTATTACAATATTTTCTGGATTTAAGTATTGTTTCAAAAATTTAGCTAACTCATATTGATTATTTACAAGAAATACCTGCACATTAGATTTTTTTGCTATTTGTTCTGAGAATTTGTAATAATTTAATTTTAATTTAATGCTTTCACCAGCTTTGTAAACAGGACATAATATTACTGAGTTTGCTTTTTTAAATGATAAACAAAAATCTTTTTTTAAGTCATTCAAACGAGACACTCTATGTGGCTGAAAAATACAAGTTATTTTTTTTTCCTTGAAACTGTTTTTAACTCCATCTATAACTTCCTTAATTTCAGTAGGGTGGTGAGCGTAATCATCATATATATCTGCTCCATTATGACTAAATATTTTATTAAATCTCCTTTCAACACCTTTAAAGTCTTTTAAACTATTCTTTAAAACACTTATAGGAATTCCAATAAAATATGACACAGCTATAGCAGCAGTTGCATTTTTAATATTATGTGATCCAATTAAAGGGATTTCAAACTTTTTTAAAATTTTTTTTTTCTTATTTGGAAGACGCATTTCTATATCAAAGAACGATTTATTTTTAAAATATGAAGTATTTTTAATTTTAAAATTAGATTTTTTATTGAAACCATATGTAAGTATATTTTTAATTTTGATTTGTTTATAAATTTCTCTATTATTTTTATCATCTATGCAAATAAATGTTTTACCAAAGGATGGAACATTTTTCATAAATTTTATGAAGTGTCTTTTTAAATCGTTTAAAGAATTGTAATAATCCATGTGTTCTCTATCAATATTCGTCACTACTGCATAAGTTGAGGGCACTTTTATGAAACTTCCATCTGACTCATCTGACTCTAGAATACTCCATTCACTTTTTCCAAGTTTAGCTGAATTATCTAAAGAGTTTATTACTCCACCATTTATAATTGTTGGATCCAATTTAGCTTTTGCAAAAATATAGGCAATTAAAGAAGTGGTGGTAGTTTTTCCGTGGGATCCTGAAACTACAATATTTTTTTTTAATGAAGTTATATGAGCCAACATATCTCCTCTTTTATATATCGGTAAATTTTTTTTCTTTGCTTCTTTAATCTCAGGGTTATTGTTTTTAATTGCTGAAGAAATAACTAAAATTGTGGCTTTTTTAACATTTGATGAATCGTGTCCTAAAGAAAATTTTATATTATTCTTTTTTAATCTTTCTACATTTTTGTTAAGTGATTTATCACTACCTTGAATTTGAAAACCTAAACCCTTCATTATCAAGGCCAAACCACTCATTCCTATTCCTCCAATCCCAACAAAATGTATTATTTCTGATTTAGCTAAGTTTATTTTCATTTTTTATATTAACATTCTTAATTTTTTAGAATTTTTATTCCAGTTGTATCTTTTGTGAAAATTATGCATATTTTTTTTTTTTTTTGACAACAATTTTTTATTTTTAATTAAATTTCTAATAAATTTATATAAAAAATTTTGCTTAACCTTGTCCTCTCTAATTAACCATCCCAGTTTTTTATCAACATAATATTTCGCATTATAATATTGATGGTCATCCTTAGCAAAAGGGAAAGGTATGGCCAAGAAGGGTTTTTCTAAAAATACTAATTCATTAATTGTTGAAGCTCCAGATCTTGTAATTACAAAATCACATTTTTTGATAATTTTAAACAAATGAGTTGTATATGAAAAAACTTGTGATTTTATATTATTTTTAAAATAAAAATTATTGAGATTATCTAAATTTTGATTACTTGTCTGATGAAATAATTTTATTTTAAAATTTTTGGATAATCTGATTAAATCTGTTTTAAATAAATCGTCAAATTTTTTTGCTCCCTGACTCCCGCCTATTATTAAGATAGAAAATTTTGCTTGTTTTTTTTCTGGCTTGGCCTTTGCTAAAATAATATCTTTTCTAATTAGAGGTTTTATTACAAAATTTTTATATTTCATTTTTTTTGGTAAGTTTTTAATGTTCCTACTATAAGTAAATATTTTGTCACAATAATCTAACAGAAAGAGATTTGCTCTTCCCAAAACTAAGTTAGGTTCAAGTAGCAAAATTTTTAACTTTAAAATTTTAGCAGCTAAACAAACAGGTATAGACATATACCCTCCAGTAGAAATTAATATTTTAATTTTTTTTTGTCGTAAAAAAAAATATGATTTTATAATAGAAAATGTAAAAAAAATTACAAAAGGTATAAAATTTAAAATGTTTTTAGTTAATTTAGGAACGTCTATTTCTTTTGTTTTATATAAATTTTTATCTAAATAATTCAACCCTCTATTGTCACTCGTCATAATGACATCATTTTTATCTGCTAGATAATCATACAGCACTTGAGCTGGTATTACGTGTCCCCCTGATCCTCCAGTGCTAATAGATATTTTTTTCATAAATTTAAATCTTTCTTTTTGTAAAATTTAATATCAATCCTGCAAGTATTGAACAGCTTAATAATGAAGACCCGCCGTAGCTTAAAAATGGTAAAGTCATTCCAGTAGTAGGTAGCAGTCGTATATTTACGCCAATATGAATTAAAACTTGAAATATTATCAGTAATATTGAGCCAATTAAAATAAGTTTGTTGCTATTATTTTTTTCATAAGGAATTTTTTTAAAAACCTTGAATATAAGAAGTAGAAAAATCACCAAAACAAATAAAATAAACACAACCCCAAATTCTTCTGAAATTACTGATATAACATAATCAGTATGAGCTTCTGGAACTCTTGCATTGAGTATGCCCTCTCCAATGCCTTTTCCAAAAAATCCTCCATCTACGATTGCATCTGTTGCTTTTTGAGATTGATAATTTCCCTTTGATGACAGGTCAAAAAAATTAAATATTCTGTATTTAATATATGAAAATTTAGGTAAATAAAAAATCAAGTAGCCTAATATAGTCAAAGAAAAAAAAATCGTGAAGTTTAAAAAATATAGATTTATCCCGGATACAAATATTAAACATAACCATACGGAAGAAATTAATAAAGTTTGTCCTATATCAGGTTGTAAGATTAATAAGATTAAAATAGGTAAAACAATGCACCCACTAAGAAAAAATTTAAAATAATAATTTGAAGTAAATCTGGAACCTATAACCAATGAAAGAAATATTATTAAAAAAGGCTTTAAAAACTCTATAGGTTGAAATCTTGGTAATATTGGAAAATCAAGCCATCTTTTTGAACCTTTTATTTCAGCACCAAAAATTGGAACCAATAATAATGAAACAAAAAAAATAAAGAAAAATAATGATGCTATAACATAAATTTTATTTTCACTAATTGCAGAAAAAAAGATAATTAGAATAAAACCTAAAAATATATAAATTAGATGCCTCAAAAAAAAATAATAATTATTTGTACCAAATTTTGATGATGCAATCAAAGACGTGGACACTAAGGAAAAAAATATACCTAAAATTATTAGTGTTATAAATAAAAATAAAATTACCTTGTCTAAATTTTTCCACCAATCATAGATAAAATTATTATAATAACTTTTATTTTCCATAAAAATTAATTTTTTTTATTAAAGAATTAAAATAATTACCTCTGTGTTCGAAATTTTTAAATTGGTCGAAAGAAGCAGCGGCAGGGCTAAACAAAATTGTTTTCTCATTTGGATCTTTTTTTATATCATTTTTTATTGTTAAAATTGCTTTTTTTAAATGTTTCGAATATTTAAAGTTTATCTTATTTTTGAATTGGTCAATAAAATTTTTTTTATTTAAACCAATAATGTATGCCTTTATATTTTTATAATTTTTTCTTTTTAAGACAAATTTATCTCCTTTTTTAAACATACCTCCAACAATCCAATAAATATTCTTATATGTCGATAAAAGTCTATTTGTAGAAGAGAAACTGGTTGATTTTGAGTCATTGATTATCTTTAGCTCTGGTTTATTAATTATAATTTGTTTTCTAAACTTTAATCCTCTAAATACATTAAGTGACTTAAATATTATGCAATCAGATATTTTGAATATTTTTGATATTTTATAAACGAAATGGATATTATTTAGATTATTTTTATCTAATAAATAGTTATTATAAATTTTTTTTTTAAAATAATTTACTTTATCATAAGCTAATTTTATTACTTTAGATCTAACCCCCCTTTTTTTTATTTGTTTGTTTATAATGGTGCTATTTTTTTCTATGAGTGATAATTTATTCTTTTCTTGATCACATATTAATTTAACTTTTGCTTCTGCATATTGATTAATATTTTTGTGTCGTTCTAAATGATCTACATCTAGATTTAGAATAGCAGCAAAATCTGTTTTAAAATATTTATTATAAAAAATTTGGTATGACGATGCCTCAATTATAAATATTGTATTTTTTTTTATTTTTGTCTCTTTTAACGGCGGCTTACCGATATTTCCAACTAATCTAACATCTAAATTTTTTGATTTAAAAATGTTATATAACATTTGACAAGTTGTAGATTTTCCATTTGTTCCCGTAATTGTGATTTTTATATTATTCGGGTAGGATAGATAAAAGATATCTAATTCAGTAATTATCATGTTTAAATTTCTTAACAAATAATTTTTTAAAGTGCATTTTTTGATATCTATTCCAGGACTTAACACAATATAATCAAATTTGGTTTCTAAAATTTTTTTTTTATCAAGAAAAAACTTTTTATTTTCCTTATTTTTTAAAGAATTATTGTCATCGAAAATTTTAATATTATTTTTTTTATAAAGATATTTAAGACATGAATTTCCCGAAAGACCTAAACCATAAATTAGAATATCTTTATTTACAAAGGTTTTGCTGAACATTATCTTAATTTTAATGTTGCAAGTCCTATCATTGCCAAGATTAGTGAAATAATCCAAAACCTAATAACAACTGTGGACTCTGGCCAGCCTTTTTTTTCAAAATGATGGTGAATAGGCGCCATCATAAAAATTCTTTTTCCAGTTAATTTAAAAGATATGACTTGTACAATTACAGAAATTGCCTCTAAAACAAAAAGCCCACCTGTTATTGCTAAAACAATTTCATGTTTTGTAACAACTCCAACAGCTCCCAGAGACCCGCCCAAAGCTAGTGAACCTGTATCACCCATAAATATTTTAGCAGGAGGAGCATTAAACCATAAAAAGCCAATAGACGCTCCAATTATTGCACCACAAAATACCGCTACATCGCCTACTCCCTCGATATATGGTATTAACAAATATTCAGAAAAAATAATATTTCCAGAGACATAACTAATAAATGCAAAACATCCTGCAACCAAAATAACCGGAACCGTTGCTAAACCATCAAGTCCATCAGTTAAATTTACAGCATTTGATGAACCAACGATAACGAACAAGTAAAAAGGTATAAAAAACCAACCAAGGTTTATTACTAAATTTTTAAAGAAAGGAAAATAAAGATTATTTATTATTTCTGA
>MDTG01022091.1_pt1 | contig 16319 bp, 16 predicted proteins | sample 811421 | NCBI WGS metagenome assembly MDTG01 (sample SAMN05326645, study PRJNA326480) | marine metagenome | isolation source: seawater | place: Pacific Ocean: South East | collected 2011 | reverse complement strand
CCTAGAAAACGAGCTCCTTTGGGTGACTCAGAGGAAGAGGATGCAATTATCGACGGCTACCAAAAAGGCTAGTGCAATGACAACAGGTTCCTGGGAAATAAACTAAGAAATAGGTAGCATCTATATAGAGAAGCCCAACGCGCGCATCATATCTCGGCCATCTTCAGAAATTCTCTCCTGGCCCCAAGGGGGCATCCAAACCCAGTTAATGCGAAACTGAGCAACCTCATTATCGAGGGCTTTTCCCATTTCCTCCTCGATAACGTCAGTCAAAGGGCAACCAGCCGAGGTTAGCGTCATGCTAACTATTAAGGCATCCTCCTCATCATCCCAGGACAAATCGTAAATCAAGCCGAGATCAACAATGTTGATTCCGAGCTCGGGGTCAATTACATTCTTGAGCGCCTCCTGCACCGAATCGAACTTTTTCGCCGTTAGTGCAACTGTTGCCATAGGAACTCCTTGTCCATAAATAATGTCTACGACTCAACTCTCGCATACTGATCGTAACCTTCTTCTTCAAGCTTCGTTGCTAATTCGGCTCCCCCGCTTTCAACGATCTTTCCTCCGATCACCACGTGAACGAAATCGGGGCTTATGTAGTTTAAGATTCGGGTGTAGTGAGTAATTAGTAAAACCCCAAGGCCGGTTGAATCTTTTGCACGATTAACTCCCTCCGCAACGATTTTCAACGCATCAACGTCGAGCCCTGAATCAGTCTCGTCAAGCACTGCAAATTTTGGCTTGAGAAGCTCCAGTTGCATAATCTCGTGCCTCTTTTTTTCACCCCCCGAAAACCCCTCATTGACATTTCTCTCCGCAAAGCCCGGTTCCATCTTCAGCGCATCCATCGCTGCTTTCAACTCCCCAATCCACTCTCGAATTGCTGGCGCCTCCCCCGCTAACGCGGTTCTTGAAGCTCGCAAGAAATTTGAGACGCTCACCCCGGGAACCTCCACGGGATACTGCATCGCCAGGAAAATTCCCAACTTGGCCCGCTCGTCAGGAGGCATGTCCAGCAAATTCTCGCCATCAAACAAAATTTTTCCCTCCGTGACCTCATACCGCGGGTGGCCCGCGATTGTATAAGCCAAGGTGGATTTCCCCGAACCGTTCGGACCCATAATTGCGTGAGTCTCTCCCTCACGAATGACCAAATTAAGTCCACTAAGAATTCGAACGGGTCCGTTATCCGACTGGATCGTTACTTGAAGATCCGAAATTTCTAAAACGCTCATTATTTCGCTAGCCTATCCTGTCACTGGTCATTTCCTGGGCTTGTGTCAACGTACACAGATCCCTCCTTAATTGTTACCTGATATACAGGGACCGGCTCGAAAGCAGGAAAATTAAGTGGCTTCCCAGTCGCAAGCTCAAACTTTGAACCATGGGCCCAACATTCGAGAGTTGATTCCTCAACGAAACCCTCGGATAGGGATATCTCTCCATGGCTGCAAGTATCTCCAAGCGCGTGGATATTTCCATCAGAGTCTTTCACTAAGGCTACAGGAACGCCGTCGATCGTGACTTTGAGGGCGCTGGACACTTCGATATCGTCGACTCGGCAAATCAACACGTCCGGCATTATTATCCCTCCGCCTTAATCATTTTTTCCTGAATCTGCTTACGAAGTCGGGCGGCTAGATTTTGGTCCGATATTTTGGAGATTATTTCCATCAGGAACCCCATTACAACAAGTTTCCTCGCCTCCTCTGGTCCTATTCCTCGGGATTGTAGATAAAACAGCTGCTCATCATCGAAACGAGCGGTGGCGCTTGCATGGCCTGCCCCGGCAATGTCACCAGTTTTGATCTCGAGGTTAGGAATTGAGTCAGCTCTAGTGCCCTCCGAGAGCACGAGGTTTCGATTCTGTTCATAGGAGTCGGTTCCGACCGCCTCAGAGCCAATTAAGACATCGCCAATCCATACAGTCCGGGCCCCAGCGCCGCTGAGAGCTCCTTTATAATTTACGCGAGACCGAGTCTGCGGCGCGACGTGATGCACAAAAACACGGTGCTCGAGATGCTGATTTTGATCCGCAAAATACGCTCCAAACAGATTTGCCTGGGCGCCCGACCCCGATAGCTCTGAACTTGGATTAACTATTACCAAGTCTCCCCCTAAAGATATGGAGATATGGGAAAACTTAGCCTCGGAGAGAATCTTGGAGTAGTGAAAAGCGACGTGAGCCGAGCCCAAAGACCAATCCTGCAAGGTAATAAGCTGAAAATCGGCGCCCTCCTCAACCAGAATTTCCACATTTTCGAAGAGTTTGGCTTGCCCTCTTGACTCCAGAACCATAACCGCTCGCGCTGAACTCCGTACCCGAATTAAAATATGGCTAGCTCTCGACGAGTTACCCAGATTTTTTCGGGTTAGGTAAAGCGGCTCATCATGAAAACCCTCTATCTCAATGTTCAGTACCTCTTTGACCTCTGACCACGCGCGGGCACCAAGCCGGTTGTCGGGGAGCCCCACCTCACCGCGCACTATGTCCGAAACAGGTTTCCACCCCAAATGAAACCCATCAATTGTCTCGTGGGAGGCGTCATAGGCGGAACCTTCCAGAGCGTCTTCGCTCATCGACCGCAACTGCGACACGGGACTCAGTTTCCAATCAGGTAAATCTGTCGAAAGCTCAGGAAAATCGGACACTTTCGTAGATTTAGGTCTATCAGAGCGAGTTTGAACGGGAATGATTGCCCCGGCCGCAGGCTCTCTTTCGGCGGCGGACTTTTTATTGTCCGCTAATTTTTTTGCCATCTAGCCGACGGAACCTTCCATGTTCATTTCGATCAGCTTATTGAGCTCGAGTGCATACTCCATTGGCAGTTCGCGCGCTATGGGCTCAATGAAGCCCCGAACGATCATCGCCATCGCTTCGTCTTCACTTAGGCCGCGGCTCTGAAGATAGAAAAGTTGGTCTTCACTTACCTTTGAGACAGTCGCCTCGTGCCCGAGTTGAACGTCATCGGTTCGAATATCAATTGCTGGATAGGTATCGCTTCTCGACACCGTGTCGACCAAAAGCGCGTCACATCGAACAGTGTTTGCAGCCCCTGTAGCTTTTTCATCTACGCGAATCTCCCCGCGGTAACCGGCTCTGCCACCGCCCCTCGCAATGGATTTTGACACAATCGACGAGGTTGTGTTTGGCGCCATGTGAATCATCTTGGCACCAGCATCTTGATGCTGACCTGGGCCTGCGAATGCAACCGACAGGGTTTCCCCTTTTGCCCCATCTCCAACTAGAAAAACCGACGGATATTTCATGGTGACCTTCGAACCGAGATTTCCATCAATCCACTCCATGGTGGCTTTCTCGTGCGCGATGGCGCGTTTGGTGACCAAGTTGTAAACATTGTTGGACCAGTTTTGGATAGTGGTATACCGTACGCGAGCATTTTTCTTGACGATGATTTCCACCACTGCCGAATGCAACGAGTCTGAGGAATAAATTGGCGCGGTGCATCCTTCGATGTAGTGAACGTAACTGCCCTCATCAGCGATGATTAGGGTCCGCTCGAACTGACCCATGTTCTCAGTGTTTATACGAAAATAGGCCTGAAGGGGAATCTCAACATGAACCCCCGGGGGAACGTAAACGAAGGACCCGCCCGACCACACGGCCGTGTTCAGAGCCGCAAACTTGTTATCTCCGGGAGGAATAACAGAGCCAAAATACTCAGTAAAAAATTCTGGATGGTCCCTCAATGCTGTATCCGTGTCGAGGAAAATTACTCCCTGCTCTTCTAAATCCTCTCTGATTTGATGATAAACAACCTCAGACTCATACTGGGCTGCCACTCCGGCAACTAGGCGAGAACGCTCAGCTTCTGGAATCCCAAGGCGCTCATATGTTTCCTTAATATCCGATGGGAGCTCCTCCCATGACGCCGCCTGATTTTCGGTCGAGCGAACAAAGTACTTAATATTTTCAAAATCAATCGCAGATAGATCCGCTCCAAAATTGGGCATTGGTTTTTTATCAAAAAGCTTAAGACCTTTCAAACGAGTCTTCAGCATCCAATCTGGCTCGTTCTTCAAAGCCGAGATTTCCCGGACAACATCTTCTGACAGGCCTCTCCTCGCTTTGGAACCGGCAGCATCAGGATCGTGCCAACCAAACTCATAACTTCCCAGGCCTTCGAGCTCTGGGCGATTCAGAAGCACATCTGCCACTCGTTTATCTCCGTTTCTTCAACTCTCATCGAAGTTCTCTATCGGACATTAGTCAGACGGAGAACCCTAGACTGGCTTTGTCAGCGTAGTTTCAATACTACCTCGACCTTAACGAAGAGAGTGTGAAGGTTCTCAGAATCTTTTTGGCAAATTAGAAGATAAGGAAAGGAAGAACCCATTGAAAACCTTTTGGAGTTGGCTTCCAAGCAAACCTGACAAGAGAGTCCGGGTTGCTGCATGGGCTTCCCTCGTTAGCCAGATATTGATAATTGGGACTGGAGGAGCCGTTAGACTCACTGGCTCCGGGCTTGGATGTCCGACTTGGCCGCGTTGCACCGAGGACTCTTTCACCGCGACTCCCGAAATGGGTATTCACGGGCTCATCGAGTTTGGAAACCGTTTGCTGACTTTTGTCCTGGTCATAATTGCCCTGGTTATGTTTCTGTTTGTGGTTCGAATGAGAAAAGAACGCCCAGAAATTTTTCGGCTTTCGATTGCCCTGGGGCTTGGGATCCCTGGTCAGGCAGTTATCGGCGGACTAACAGTTCTAACCAACCTCAACCCATACGTTGTTGGATTGCACTACCTTCTCTCCGCGGTTCTGGTAGGACTGGCCGCTGTGCTGCTCTATCGGGTTCGCCGAGGTCCCCGATTGGGAACCTGGGCGGTGCCGGCTCCAGTTCGGGGTCTTACAGCAATGCTATTCGCATCACTCTGCGCTTCAATGGTTGTCGGTATCCTCACCACAGGCTCGGGTCCTCATGCTGGCGATGGAGGGGCAGCAAGAAACGGCCTCGACTCATGGCTTCTGCAACACTTCCATGCGTGGCCCTCCTACGTGGTTTTGGGTCTGTTGGTAACCCTCTCAGGCACCGCCTGGATCGCCCGCTTGGGATCACTGAGCTACCGGAGGGCTGTCTACGGCGCCCTAATCGTGACCCTTGTTCAGATAGTCGTTGGTCTCTACCAGGCTAGGAACGGGCTGCCGGAGCTCGCGGTTGGAATTCACATCGTCTTGGCATCGATTCTCGTCGCATTAGTCACCACGGTTCTTTTATCTCAGCGAGAGCCAATCATCGGAGAACCCAAGGAACGACTGCAACAGCTTAAAACGGGATTGTGAGGTAGGTGATACTGCTCCGAAACACCCTCGGCGGGCTGAGAGGAATTGAGAAAACGGTCCCTTGACCCCAGCTCTCGGGGTGCCCTTTGCTAGGTATCGCTTGCCGAAATGGGTACGGCCTGTCAATCAAGGTAGCCGCGCAAGACATCCTCTTGCCAGCTGCCGTTGATGGCGGAAGCATTGGGCATCATTGGTGGACTATCCAGGACGAAGACGCCCGTGGAGCCGGCGCCCCATCGTTCAATCAGCTCCCGGAGACAATCGGAGGGTGGTGACTCAGTGACTCCGCCTATCTCGCTTATAAACACTGATGTCACATCCTGTTCTGCCGCCTTCTCGATGAACCAATCACCCTTCACCGCATCATCCTCATAGCAGTCATAAGAAATCCACGAAATCCCCAAAGCATCAATAGGGCCCAGGGCGGGCGAAAGTTTCTCGCTGTAAAACGAGGCTTCTCTCTGAAGGATGTTGGGTTGGGAGTAAAGGACTCCTTTGAACAGTGGTCTCGCGGCTCTGGCGTAGCGAGGGAAGTACGAGTTATGTCCTTCAATCCCTGCGTATTTGTCGAGCTCCGACACAGGCGAGTAATACTCCACTTTGGCCTCCTCTGCAGCCTCAGCCATCAGCGGAATTAGGTCGACGCTCTGTTCGAGCACACTCTCTCGAATGGACTCGGGAATTAGACCTGGCTCCCCATCGACATCAAACTGCTGAAATTGACCCCAGACAGCCACAACAAGCCCCGCCTGCTTAGCTTCAACCACCTGACACTGCATCGACTGAACCCATCGTCTCTTAGCCTGGTCGTCACGCGAGCCATTTCGATCAAAAACGATGGTTCCGTCACCGGTATAGAAAATTCCCCAGCCGATGGAAACTGCGTTGAGCCCCTGATCGGCAATCTCCTGAGCAGACGAGTAGGACTGGAATTGGAAACTACCCGAGGGAAAAAGAACCCCAAAAGGAGTCTCTGATAAGCGCTCCAGGTCAGCGGGAATATCGCAGGTGTCCGGGCCCCAAGAGCGTGCAGAATCCTCAGATCCCTGGCCAGGGACATCGGCTCGACTGGGCCCCGACGGTCCTTGAGGGCCAGTCTGGCAGCCAGACAGCCCTAAGAGGGTTACGAGGCTTAATGAGACAAGAGTGCGCACGGCAATCATCTCCCAGCAAATGCTGCGAACGCATCAAAACTTGCTGGTTCCAACCAAATAGGGTCAAGGGCCGAAGGATCGAGATTCACAGACCAGGCGGGAATTCCCCCGCCGCGCGCCGACTGAGTGCCAAATCCCAACCAGCTTCCACCGTTTAGCCGGATATCCAGATGGCTGATGCCCGTGGACACTCCGAAACCCCAGTTGTCTCCGTCGGCGGAGAAATGAGTTACCCCAGTTGGGAGAATCAAGGCAAGGATACCGGGAGAAACCTCGACAACGCTTCCTTCGCTGGCTCCTCCCACCTTGACAGATGGGGACCAGGCTTTTCCATCTTGGGAGCGATAGATCACGACGGACTCACCCGATTCATAACCGTCGCCGTCTCGATCACATTCCGGCGGACACCCCTCTAATCCGAAACCCTCACGTAAGCCCTCAAACACAGCAAAAAACCCGAACGAGTCAGTAGCGGTCACAGCGCTATTTGGAGTCATGCTCTGTATGGCCAAGATTCGACCCTCGGCCTCCTCCGAGGCACGCCACTGTTGGGGGGAAATCAGCAAAGTCTTATTCAGAAATTCGAGGCCGTCTTCTGACTCCCACCTGCTGAGTCCGTCCGTGATGTTCTCCTGGCCGAATGCGACAAAGCCTTCTGCGGTGGGAATGATGTTTCGCCATGAGGTCCTCGGAGCCAGCGAATAGTCGGCCTCTGGAGTGAAACTCAGCGAGTCCGGGGCCACAGTTACGGGCTCAGAGGATACCCACCGTGTTGAGCGCCCGGGGGCGGAGTGATCTCCCGAAAAATACAGCGCAACGCGACTATCGTCGAGAAGAATCGCGCTCGGATCAGCTAACGTTTCAAGCCCCTTTGGTCGGCCCATAAATCCGGGGTCATCCATGGGCATTGCGATGATACCCGGGGTGGAATAGTCGATAACAAAACCAAGATCAGTTACCGACGCAAATCCGTCAGCTGAGAACACGGCCGGAATTCCGACACACACCGACCACGCTTCGTAGATGTCTTCGAGGTTGCCCGTTCCTGACCGAACATACTCCTCCGCCTCAATACCCAGACTTGCATCACCCAGGAGAGCAGCCCCCAGGCAATCTCGAGCTGATTGCGACCGAGGAATCAATAGTTCAAAGACGTTAATGGAATTTACCGAATCATCAGCTTGAACCACTTCTTCAGATGTTTCGGGGGGTTCTGCAGCGGTATCCGCCGGATTTCCCAGGTTATGACTTGCTTGACATCCGCTCGCCATCAGCCCGAGAAGCACCAGTCCTGAAAGGTTACGACTCCACGCGGTCACGAATTACTCCTGTTACATCGGCGTAATCCAACAGTAGTCAGATTCCGCAGAGGACTCAACCGAGAAAGTGCAGCCGCAGAATTGTGGATTTACTCAACTTGGTGTTCGTCAAGTAATGCTAAAGAATAGTTCGGTGATCAAATATCGAAAGCTAGTCCAGGTCCACGTGGACCATGGAAGACTTTCGGTATCTCGATATATGTCCAAAATTCCCGATAGGAACCGACGTGCTGGGCTAGTTTCGGTGATAATACCTGCCCTGGAATCTCGTGCTGACTTGTTGGCTTCCCAATGCCTTCCTTCGATCGAGTCGCAAACATATCGCCCATTTGAGGTGATAGTTGTCTCTGAATCGTTTTCTACGAGCATTGCCGATGCTGTGCGAAAAATGGGCGGTAGCTATAGATACTTTTGGGGAACTAAAAAATCGAGGGCCCTTCGTAAGGCTGGGAGCTTCGCAAATTGGTGCAGTGGGGCCGCGCCAAATCTCAACCTTGCGATAAAGAAAGCTCGGGGAGAATATATTGCTCGAATAGATGATGACGACGAGTGGCTCCCGGGTCATCTTTCAAAAGCAGTTGCACTCCTTGAAGAGGGCGCCTTTGAATTTGTCTCGTCCGCGGCGCATGACCCGGATGGGGCCATAGTCGAGAACAGTAATTTATCTGACTATAAGTATTTTGGGCATGACTTCGAGTGGCTGAATCTGAGTTCCGTTATCGGCCCGACCATCACCTGGGTGTACCGTCGGCATCTGCGGATCTTTAAGTTCAACGTGAATTCATGGAAGAAAAAAATCAACCGGCCCGCCCATTATGACTTTATGTTTCGAATTGCGGCGGCGGGGGTCTCCATCGCTTACTCTCCCACTGTCTCCGCGCGCTATCGAAGCCGTCCGGGAACCGGCGGTCTCACGGGACACCGCGCATACATGTTGGACGCAGGTGAGGTTTCACCGGGCGAGTCCCAGACCTAGGGTCCATCCCTTGCTCCCTCTCCGATAGACTGCGGTAGCGCAACTTTCCCTAGCGAGGAGATAACATATCTGATGCCCTATTCATCGTCAAGCAAGCTGAACTCCAGCACATTTTGGAGAGGCCTGAGGAAAATTCTGCCAGGTTCAACGTGGGGTCTGTTGTACGGAATACGCGAAAGGCTATTGGCGGGAAGCTATATTCGCGAACTCATCGGGATTGGAGAAGCTGAGTCAGCCAAAGTTTCACCCTCCCAAAGCAAACTTATGTCACAGTTGCTCGAATCGTGGCATGAGTTTGGGGCGGTAGGAAAGGGTCGGTCAGGTTATGCCCGCCATTATGCTCAAGTTCTTGACTCTCCGCCTATCAAAGGCTTCAGAAATGTTTTAGAGATTGGAGTCTTTGGGGGCGGAAGCCATCGTGCCTGGAGAAAAATGCTACCGGAGGCAGATATTTGGGGCTTTGACATCGACCCTGTTACTGTCATCGACGAAGATCGAATTCATACCTTTGTAGGGAACCAGCTCGATGACCAGTCGCTCCATTCCCTGAAAAAAAAATTCCCGCCGACTTTTGATTTGATAGTGGATGATGGCTGGCATCAACCGGAAGCTGGAATTAAGTCACTCAAGCATTTTTTGCCAATGTTAAGCCCGGGCGGTTACTACATTGTCGAAGACATCGATTGGAAAAAGTACAAAGGCGTTTGGAAGAAGGTGCAATCTCTGCTTGGCGCAAGCTTTTTCACCTCTCTTGTTGAAGTGGAGTCCGATGGCAGTCCCGGCGGAATTAGGGGCAACTACGGCATGTTCGTGGTTCGACGGAAGACAAACCATTAGTACCCAAGGTAAAAGACTAGGACGCGTAAGCTCCCGAGAGATTTTGCTAAACCGGGGTGAGTAGGGGTTTGTTAGCTATGAAAAAAGTGGATTTCGTGATTCTCGCATCTCCAAGGTCGGGCAGCAGTATTTTCAGAAATTATTTGAACGGAATTCCTGAGGTGGGAGTTCCTCCCGAGAGTCCTTTCCCGCTCAGAACATCCGCAGAATTGCGCCACAACCTGCCGGATTGGAAGGATAAGTTGGCAGTCTCCGAACACCTCACTGCTGTGATGGCCCAGGACAATAAATTGGTTTTGTGGAACGTCCCGTTGGAAAAAACGGTGGAAATTCTCATGTTTCGGCGGCCATCGAAATGGAGCGAGGTTGTGAGCTCCATATTCGAAGCCTATTTTGAAATGTTTCCCCGCCACCCCGACGTATATGGGGATAAGAATAATTCGTACATGTCATATTTAGGAGGCTTGTCAGAAGCGTTCCCAAAGCCAAAGTTGGTTCACCTGGTCAGAGACCCGGGTGAGGTTGTTGGATCGCAGCTGAATTTTACGACAATCAGAAAATCAAATTTGGCGCCTAAATTCAAGGATGACCCGCCCGCTCTTCTTGAGCATTGGGCGCAGTCGAATATTAACGTCGTTCAATATGCGGATAACCAAGGCCTAGAAATTCATACGGTGAGGTACGAAGAGCTCGTGCACTCTGCTGAAAAGGTAATCAGGGAAATAGCGGCATTCTTAGGACTCACTCTTCCATCAGATTATCGTGCTGAAAATGCATGGCGGCGATACCCCGAATCTGAATACTTTTTGGATTGGAAATCGAAGTCCAGGGAACCTTTGAAAAATTTGGCCACGCAATTTTCAAAGAAGGTAATTTCAGATTTTGCTAGTAGCAGAGTTCAGGCGGTTGCCAAATCTTTTGGTTACGGATCGTAAAGCAGCTCTAGCCATCGGTTTAACGTGAGTAACAAAGCTCTCCGTGCTCGACTTTTGTGACGGATCTATTCAGCGAAAAATCGAGTCGACCAACAGCAGGGATTTAGCCACCAGAGTTGGAGGCTGCGCAGCCCCAGTTTTGCGATTTCACTCCCAAGAAAACCGCGGAATACTCTCGGACAATTGTGAGTTTGGGCTCCCAACAAAAATGCGGCTTTTCGTAACTTGCGACACCGCTCTGGAGAGATTTTCCAGGAATACCTCGTTCGAGAAAGGTCGGTTTTCTGAATTTGATGTCGAGTGAGGCTCTCCGGATTTTCGGGGGAACAGATTTGCGGCTTTCCTGTATTCCGGAGCGATAGGCTCCTCAGTCCAAAAATAAGGACCCGAATTCTGATCCACTCCGAGCCACACTATCCTACGATATCCCTGAATTAACGCCCAGAAAGTTGTCCGAACAACCGAGGAGCCGTTATCTGGTAACACCTTTGACGGCAGAGCCCCCGCAACCGCTCTTTGAATAATTCTTCTTAGGTCTGCCTCAAGGTTGTTTTTGCGGCGGGTGATGATGTTGGCTCGCCCATACACATAGGTAGTGTTCCGGTTCTTCGTCAGCAGCGGATATACCCGATTATTATTCGGTGGCCACGCGGGTCTCAGCAGAAAAAAATGGGGGATTTGCCCTCCCGAATCAACGTGGGAATCAATCCTCTCACTCAGAAACAATGCAGTTTCGCTGGGAGGTCCGGGCGTATTCGTAGTCTCGATTGATAAAACATCAGGAATGAATCGGTGAATAGGCCAAGCGTTAATGCCGATTGACGCAGCTTTACTTATTTCTTCCCACTGCATGCTGGAGAGTCCATTGATGCTGGCACCGCCAGCCAGGATGAAGATTGTACTTTTCGGCTTGTTACCAATGAGGGATTGACTTGTATCTAAAGTTGGGAGATTTGCTGCAAGTCCAACTTTTGAAACTAGGCGAGCATCTCTGCGGGCCTGTCGCAGAAAAAGTAGTTCTCGAGCTAAAGAGGGAAAGTACCTGGACTCCTCTTCCAACCAACCTTTTGCCAGGCGTTTTAGCCCCTCCGGCCTCGGAACTGCGCCATCCATGGTGGGTCCATCCCTTTACCCGTAAACGCAGGAGATCCCGCATCAACTTGCTAAAGCCGCACAATAGTGCCCGGCATCAAATAGGAGTCAATTGATTCCTATCTTTGGGACCCACTTTATTGCATTTATCAGAATTTGGTCGCATTTGCCTCTACCTCTAAGGCTCGAAAAAAGATGGGTGTGATTGCCAGCTAGCCGAAATTCCAGGCAGACAAAGTAAAAAATTCACATCAGCTTCCAACAGATCAAATTGGACTTCTTGAGCTTTGGTTCTTATTGCGAGAGCTGAGGAAGCGGCCAATCAACCCCAACGTCTTCTCCCAACAATTAGTCCCAGCACGAGCTCTACTTGCCAGTCGGGCTGACAGGATTTGAACCTGCGACCCCTTGACCCCCAGTCAAGTGCGCTACCAAACTGCGCTACAGCCCGAAAAGCCGACTTATTGGTCGACACAAGGAGTCTACCGTTTTAGCTCAAGCCGAATTGCGCTCGTCTAAAGTTTCAGGATTTTTGTTCGTAGCTCCGGCCAAGACCCTCGAAACCCTGGATGTAAGTTCCTTTGGTCCACTCGGGCAATCTCAACCCATTCGAGCGCCTCGCTCTCTAGGTCGCCGGCTATCGGCTCAAAAGGCTTTTTTATCTTGCCAATAATTGTGGTGTATCGCCAGAAACCAAGTTCTAGCTCACTCGAACCAACGAGTTCAATCTCTTTCGAAGGCACTCCAGCCTCTTCTTGGGCCTCGCGCAGAGCAGCTTGTGAAGGCGATTCGCCCATCTTCAGCGCCCCACCGGGAATTCCCCAGGTGCCCCCATTGTGCGACCAGCCGGCCCGCAGCTGAAGAAGGACCTTGGAAGACGGATTGATTAACAAGAGGCCGGCGGCTCCAAATCGTCCCCAAAATTTCTGGCCGTTAGGACCTTCAACCCAGGCATCTCCGGGATCCCGCAGGTGTTTAGGTGGTAATGGAGGTGGAAGGTTCGACAATTTTTATTTTCCTTTACCTCTGCGTTCGCGTACTCGCATGTTAATGACTATTGGAGAGCCCTCAAAACCCCAAAGCTCGCGCATGCGGCGCTCAATAAATCTCCGATACTGCGGTTCGAGAAAACCACTGGTGAACAAAACAAAAGTTGGGGGACATTTGGCGGCCTGTGTTCCGTATAATATTCGCGGCTGACGTCCTCCTCTTACCGGGTGGGGGTTCGAGGCCACGAGTTCGCTGATAAACGAGTTGAGCTTACCCGTGGGAACTCGTTTTTCCCAAGAAGATAGGGCCTTTTGGATAGCGGTAACAAGTTTCTCAAGATGTCGGCCCGTAGCTGCAGAAATGTTCACTCTCGGAGCCCATGAAACGTGCGCGAGGTCTTGCTTTATCTCTCGCTCTAAATATTTACGCCGTTCATCGTCCAACAGATCCCATTTGTTATAAGCCAAAATCATTGACCGGCCGGATTCGACAACCAAGTCAATAATTCGCAAATCCTGGTCGCTAATCGACTCGGAAACATCGAGTAGAACTATCGCTACCTCCGCTCGCTCGAGCGCGGCGGCAGTTCGGAGGCTGGAATAGAAATCAGCTCCTCTCTGAAGATTTATTCGCTTGCGAATTCCAGCTGTATCGATAAAATTTAGCTGCTCGCCCGATATCGTAACCAATTCGTCAACAGGATCCCTGGTGGTTCCCGCCAACTCACTCACTACCGCCCGCTCGTAACCGGCGGCCTTATTCAAAAGACTTGATTTTCCGACGTTCGGGCGGCCCAACAATGCCACACGAGGCGGAGGTTTACTATCCAGAGGCTCAGCAGGAGAACGTTTAGGAAATCTAGTCAAAACGTAATCCAGCAGGTCGGCGACACCTGTCCCGTGCAAAGAAGAAACAGGCCACGGCTCTCCCAATCCCAATCCCCAGAAAACGCTGGCCTCAGGAGCGCGACGAGGGTCATCAACTTTGTTTGCCACTAAAATCACCGGTTTACCAACGCTTCGAAGTAATCGCACGACTCGCTCATCAACTCCGGTAATACCAACGGTCATGTCGACAACAAACAAAATAATGTCGGCCAAATCTATTGCTATCTCTGCCTGAGCCGCAACAGATTCTGCAAGACCCTGGGCATCCGGCTCCCAGCCACCAGTGTCTAAAAGGCTAAACAACTTTGTGTTCCATTCAGCACGGTAGGACACCCGATCTCGGGTGACCCCAGGAAGGTCCTGCACAACTGCTTGTCTTCGGCCAAGAATCCGATTCACCAAAGCTGATTTTCCAACGTTTGGTCTTCCCACAACCGCTACTACGGGACCAAAATTATTATTTTCTAAGATGGAATTTTCATTTCCAGACGCATCTAAAATTTCGTGGTCATCTTCAATAAGGGCGTAGGATTTCAGTCCCTGTCGAAGACTCTCAGCGCGCATGTCATCCTCCGGCTCGGCTTTTCCGGATACCCCTTCACCACTGTCCGGCTCGATCTTTGATTCAACCTCAGACACTCAGGTCTCCAACCTCGTCAAAAATGATTGAAAGTGTCGCCTCAACAGTCTGCTCAAAACTGAGTGGCCCCGAGTCCAACAGACGAACACCATCTGCGGGAACCATAAAATCAACAACCTCACTGTCTTTTTGATCTCTATCAACCAGACCGCGGGCGATAGGTTCAGACGCTTTCACCTGGAACTCGGCTTGCCGTCTCGCTATTCTTACCCCCTGATCGGCGGTTAGCAGAATCCGCACTTCCGCGTCGGGAGCGACAACTGTAGTTATGTCGCGTCCCTCCATGACGATACCGGTACGATTCGAGGATTTAATGAGGTCCCGAAAGGAACGAATGAGAGCCTTTCTAACCCCTGGATGCCGAGCAATTTTTGAGACTGCCCGTGAGACGCTCTCCTCTCGTATCGCCGCGCTGACGTCTACACCGTCAACCAAAAAAACCTGTTCCTCGGGATTATCACTCGAACCATAGGTCGTAGCGGAATGAACAGTCAAGATTGAGTTTTCGTCATCTAGATCAACTTTAGCCTCAATGCAGGCCCAAGCTAAGGTGCGGTACGCTGCTCCGGTGTCGCAGTAGCCGAACCCAAGAGAATTTGCGACCGCTTTCGAAACGGTCGACTTTCCGCTGCCAGCAGGCCCATCAATAGCAACTACGAAAGGCTTCCTCATCTTCGCTCTCCCGCAACACTCCAACCCGATGCCTTTAGATTTCGCTCAACTTTTTTTAGTGATTTTTGAGCAACCAAAAGTTCGGCAAAACCGACCTGAGCCCCTGGCGAGTGCTCCAAGCTGAGATCCTCAAGATTGATACCCCAATCTCCCAAATCATAAAGCAACCGAGCGAGCTCTCCTGGGATGTCTCGAATTACAACAGTAATTGACGAAAAACGTGACACTTCACCGTGCTTTCCCGGGAGTTTCTGAACCCCGCGCACTCCAGCCTCCAAAACTTTTAGAACAGAATCTCTGCTCACCACAGGATCTTTGGTTTGAATTGCCTCAATGAGTACCTCCAGATCCTGCTTGAAAGCCAGCAGCGTCTCCAAAATTGGTTCTTTATTTTTTGACAGTATTTGAACCCACAGTTGGGGATCGCTCTCGGCGATTCGGGTTACATCTCGCACTCCACTTCCCGCAAGCCCGAGGGCCTCGCGGGTGGTGCCATCTAATCTAGCGGCAGCTAATGAGGACACAAGTTGAGGAAAATGGGAGATTTGAGCAACCGCCCGGTCGTGATCCTCTGCAGACATTTCCAAGGGAAGCGCGCCTAAAAGAGAAATAAGTCCTCTCACCACAGAGTTAGAGGGCTCACTGTTCGGGCAAATAACCCAAGGTCGAGCTGTGAAGAGATCACTACGGGCCGAAACGGCCCCTCCTCGCTCGCGCCCCGCCATTGGGTGAGACCCAACAAACCTTGAGAAAGAGTCTGACTTTTTGGCGACTCCCTCGACGATGGGGAGCTTAACACTGGCCAAATCCATAACGACTGCGGACCTGAAGCGACTCAAGTTCTCGGCAACTAGATCAACAACGGTGTCAGGAGGAGACGCAACAATCACCAAGTCCGGCTCATCATCCTGAGGAGAACGCCTCGAGCCCGCCCCGTAATCTTCTGCTACTCCGAGGGCTAACGTCGATGAGTCCTCCAAAGTAACTGCAATCCCAAGCCCTGTGAGAGCTAGGCCAGCGCTGGTTCCCAAAAGACCGGCTCCAACGATATGGACAGAATCGAATAGTGTGTCAGTCACTCTGGATTCCTCTTTTCTTGAGGTCCGGAACTGCTCGGTAAGCGATCGTTAGGAATTGCTGAATCTCCGGGCCTGATAAATCTCTCCACTTGCCCACTTTCAAACCCCCAAGGTGGACGCCAGCGATGGATTTCCTGTGAAGGCTAAGGACGGGATTTCCAATCGACTCGAACAGTCTCCGAACTACACGATTTCGCCCCGAATGGATAACTATCTCGATAATACTGACGCTCCCCCTCGGCTCACCGACAACTTTTACGCTGTCGGCCGCCATGATCCCATCCTCAAGCTCAACCCCCGAGCGGAGTTGTCGCAATTTTTTGCTTCCCATCGCGCCGCGAACCGTAGCGAGATAAGACTTTGAAATTTCGAATGAAGGGTGGCTGAGCCTATGGGTTAGGTCTCCGTCATTTGTCATAAGCAAAAGCCCTGT
>MDTG01340474.1_pt1 | contig 16320 bp, 23 predicted proteins | sample 811421 | NCBI WGS metagenome assembly MDTG01 (sample SAMN05326645, study PRJNA326480) | marine metagenome | isolation source: seawater | place: Pacific Ocean: South East | collected 2011 | reverse complement strand
AGTTGCTGATGGTCAAATCTTCTTAAGTTCACCGATCCTTTCAGCTTCTGCTGGTACGAAAGTTGAACTTCAGACGCCTATTGTCAAACTCTATGATGATCATGCTTCAACCGCTCCACAGCTTCAGTTCTTTGAAGGCAATGGCGGCGCTAGCTCTGATGGATACGTTGCTTTTAAAGCACTCGATACTATTACAGCAGGTTCTCCTTTTATAATGACGCTTCCTCAGTCTGGACTAGAAGGCGGTGTGTTGACACAAATTGATGGTTCCGGTACACTTGAATTTAGAGATGCAGGTGCTAACGTTCAAAAGAATCAAGTATCAGTTATATCTGCTATTGCTTCTGGTTCTGATGCACAAGGTAACAAGTTACACCTTGCTGACCCTGCCTTCTTGCTTCCATTCCCTGAAAGCTTAGGCGCACCAGATGTAGATAAGCTTGTAGACGTTTTTGTTAACGGACAGATGCTTCTCTCAGGTTCTGATGCCAATGTAGGTGCAGGCGAAGCTGATTATCACGTTTTTGCTAGCGAATTTTTGGGAGCAATTCATGTGACCAATCATGGTGGCTTGGCAGCAACATTCAATGTTGTTGTGGGCGGTAATACCTACAGTTCAATTGCTAAGGGTGCAAACGCAGCCGCTGCCGCAGCAGCCATTGTAACTGCTGTTAACGGTAATAACAACAACACAGCAATCGTTTCTCACAGAGATGACACTTTGGTGATCTTAGGTTCTAATCAAGCCAAGACAGTAGGTGCTGTCGGTGGTACTGTAAAGAAAGATATTGCTGCATCTATGCCAATTTCCATGGGTTTTGACGTAGAAACTGATGATGTTGTTACTGTTATCGTGAGATAACCTAAAAGCAATGTGATTTATTTAAATCCCGGAAGTTAACTTCCGGGATTTTTTTATTATTATTGCATCAGCAAAACAGTCAAAGGAATAAAAATGAAAAAAGAATTGGATGAGTTGTTTGATAGAGAGATTAATCAATCTGTGGCAGATAGTTTTAAGAAGCTAGTTGGTTTTTTAGATGCAACAATTTCACAGTCATTTAAGCTTTCAGGAGATGACAGGGCTGAGTTTTTAGTTAAAAATATTTTAAACGTTAGAGACTTCATGAGTTCTGAAATAATTATTGAAAAAGCAAAACTTGATGTCAGATCAAGCGTTTTTGATATTTTTGACAAATTTGTCAAAGAATGTGATCTAGATTTGGAAGAGCTTGAACAGATCAAATCTAAAAAAAAAGAAAAAGACTTAGAGGAAAAGCAGCTCTTGCAAGAGAGTATATCGGAGATCGACCGGTCAACGTTATAAAAAAAAGAAGAGAGAAGAAATTAAATGAAAGTGTTGCAGACAGTTAATCTAGGAAAGAGTCAAGGAGGATCCTCTGGCAGCATTAGATATGCTGTATATGACACACTAGGCGTTGAAAAAATATCTTCGACCAACACGGGAATATACGAAATAGGTACAAGCACAGGAATATACGGTGCTGAATTAAATCTGTCCACACAGTTTAGTGGTTCGATCCTTTGGTCTGTCGACGGTAATAGTAGTATATATGCAACCGAAGAGATCAAAATCGACCAAAAAATGGCTAGGTATATACATACTGGAAGATGGTTGATAGACGAAAGCACACAGCAGATGACATTTTTTCAAGATGACAATGAAACAGAAATTGCAAGGTTTGATCTTTTTGATAGAAACGGCAACAAATCAATTACTGAATTGTTTGAGAGAAGACTAGTCGGCACCGGCAGTGTTTGATGCCTGGTTTTACTGTTACTAGAGGTTTGGGTGGATCTCCTTCTTCTATGTTGTCTTTAGGCTTTATAAGTGATGCAAAAAGACTAATCAAAGGTGCAACAAGGTTTGCAAAAAAACTAGCAGCCGATATCAAAACTGATATAAATATTTCTGCAATGTTAGTATCAATGAATGGCAAAGAACTTGTCAAACCGATATTTAGTAAGGTAACGAAAATTTTTGTCGATAACGACATTAACATTCGTGTGCTTCCTAAAAAATTAGTTCTTAGAAAGTCTGAAAGAATCAAGATAACGACAGGAAATGTAAAAGTGAGGAATAAAAACAATGAGCGCGATTGATCTATTACTAGATGAAGAAAATGAGCTAACATTTCAGCTTAACATCGAAGGTAATTCACCCGGGTCGGCCAAGTGCCGTCTAAAACTTGAAAATAAAGAAGTAGGACTATTGTTTGAGTCGTATTCACAACAAAAAGGGGAAATATCAGTTATGCTACCTCCTCTAAGTCACGTTCTTGAGGAAGGCGAATACAAGATGGTTTTAGAGGTTGTTGTTGATGATAAGTTTTTTGAACCTTTGACACTCACGGGAAATTTTGAAAAGAGCGTAAAAGTAACTGCAGAATCAGTCGTTCGTACTAGTAATAGAAAGAAAACATCAGTTTCAGCATCAGTATTATCAGAAGATCGGGCCCCGATAACTGTAAGAAATAGCAGGACAAGAAAACAAGCTCCCCGGGTTGTTACAGAATCTAGCCAACGTTCAAAAGTTACAGACTCAGATATTATGAGGCTCATTAACGCACTCAAAAAAAGCTAGGAGGATTAAGTGACACACATTGGCTATTTAGAAGCTTTGGTGGTTGGCAATATCGCAATTACAGTTGTCATGGCTTATTTTTTAGTAGCATTAATTTTCTATGTTAATCGCTCATCACAAATAAGATTGCTCAATTACACAATCGATCCAAGAAAAATCTCAAGAAATAGAAGAAAAATTAACTCCTCTATAGAACTAGCTAGTAGAGAAAAAAGATTTGCCTTAATCTGGCCTATTTTTCTTTTGCAGAGGTTGAAAGATCGTGAAGAAAAGAAAAAGATTGAAGAAGAAAAATAGTAATATACTTAGATTGAAAATTCATCTAGAAGAGAAAGATGTTGCCGAAGAAGAATTATCAATAGGTAGTTTGGAGCTAGCGGAAGTTCTACAGGGTTTTAGTAAAAAAGTAAAACACGAGCAAAGAGAGATGTTTAATCAATCTTTTTTTGGCGCGCCAAATATCATAAACCAAAGCGCAGATTCAAAAGAACTGACTGTTTCATATCCAGAAAAAGAGTTAGATTTGAAAAAATCAACTGTATCCATGGACCCTTGGGTTAAAAAATTATATAAGAAAGTAGTACAGAGATCTCACCCAGATAGGTACATAGATTTTCCATTTCCAGAAATTAAAAACAAGTACACGCGAATCTACATGGATGCTGTTACTGCAATTGAAAAAAATGACATTGGTCTTCTGCTCCTTTGTGCTTACGAGGTTGAAATTGAAGTCGATGAACCACAAGCACAAGTTTACATTTCAGACTCAATCAGTGACTACACGAAAAGAATACAAGCTATTAAAAATACGCCAGGTTACCAGTGGTATCATGCTTTAGAAAAAAATAAACTCTATTTTCTAGAAAACTATCTGAAAAACTTAGGGTATGTATTCGATGTCGTTGAAGCAGAAAAAGTAATTAAAAAGAGAAAGGTTGCTAGAAGAAAGCCAGGGTCAAGACCTGAAAAAATATTACGTGTAAAAAAATAAAATTACTACTATAATAGTAATTGCATGGAAAAGCAATAAAATTATTAAAAATTAACACTATAGTAGTAATATGAAATTAGAAATTAGAAAATCACCGTTTGGTCTTTTACAAGAAGACTTAAACAAGAATAGCTGGAAGATATTTGTTTGTTGTATTTTTTGCAACCTGACAAAAAGAAAATCAGCTGAACCTTACTTTTGGGAAGTTTTAAAAAGATGGCCAACACCTAAAAGACTTGCTGATGCTGATGAGTTTGAATTGGCATCACTAATACAACCCTTAGGATTGTCACAGAAGCGTTCTAGAGCACTTAAAAGAATGTCCTATGAATTTATACATGAAGACTGGCAAAATGACCCTACCAGTTTATACGGAATTGGAAAGTATGCACACGATGCATATCGTATTTTTTGTTTAAATGAGTGGAAAGATGTTGAACCGAAAGACGGTGCATTAATAAACTATGTTAACTGGAGAAAAGAAAATGAACATGTTCGTATTAGATGAGCAGCCTCAAAAGGCAGCTGAATATCACTGCAATAAACACGTAGTTAAAATGATTCTAGAGGCTGGGCAAATGGGATGTGCTGCACACTGGATGAGCTGGCTTGATAGATTTGACAAAACACGATCAGACTTCAAGTTGATGCGGGACGTGAAAGAATACTTAAGAGTTAGCGTGCCACAAGATAAACAGCCGCCATGGGGCTTGACTCATGTCAATCATCCTTGCACTATCTGGACTAGACAATCTGCAGAAAACTATAACTGGCATATGGAGTTGATGGGTTGTTTGCTGCATGAGTATAGTTTAAGGTATAGTAAGATTCACAAGTCTACTGAAGTTTATCATTGGTTGCTAAAAAATAGCCCTGTTAGTTTTCCTGTACAAGGCAGAACTCCATTTCCTATCTGCATGAAAGAAGAGTACAAAGTAGATGGCGACCCAGTAAAAAGTTATAGAAATTATTATATTCAAGATAAAGTGAGGTTTGCAAAATGGGAACCTCGATCAACAATGCCAATTTGGTTTAAAAGGGGGATAAATGCCTGAAGGTCCGGAAGTAAGAAAAAATGTTGACTTTGTAAATAGCGTTATGCAAGGAACCAAGATAACTGAAGTACTGATATGTTCAGGTCGTTATCACAAGCATGGTCCTTTTGCTGGTTTTGAGCAGTTAGTTGCCGATCAACCTATATGCACTGGAGTTAACTGCAAAGGGAAATTTATTTATTTTAATTTTCACAAGGGTTCGTCTCTTTGGTCTACACTTGGTATGAGTGGCGTTTGGCAAAGTTCGAAAAACAATCACACGAGAGTGATTATTAAAAATGACAAGGGTACAAGTATTTATTACAATGACGTACGAAATTTTGGTACTTTGAAATACACACAATCTGCAGAAGATCTTAATAAAAAATTAAATTCACTAGGACCTGACGTACTTAATTCAGAAGTAAACAAAGATGTACTAAGACTTTGTTTGTTGAAAAAGCCTAATAAAACCATATCTGAAAACTTGATGAATCAATCTGTGCTATCTGGGATAGGAAACTATTTAAAAGCAGAAATACTCTATGCTGCTGAAATATCTCCTCACCGAATATGCAAAGATATAACGCACAAAGAGTTTGACACGCTGGCACAATCCTGTTACTGGCTACCGAGGCTGTCATACAAGATGGGAGGCGCAACACTTTCAACTTATCGCCAGGCAAACGGAGAAAAAGGTTTGTACAGTCGAAGATTTGCTGTGTATAATCAAAAGCACGACCCTTTAGGTAATCAAGTAATAAAGGAAACTACTTTAGATAAGAGAACTACTCATTGGGTGCCTAGCGTACAAAAATAGGAGAAAAAATGAAATTTAATGATGAAGTTATTGCACACATTGCAAAAATATTGCAAATGGCTATATTGACAGGTACAGATATTATAGACCATCTAAGAATGGTTACACTGACGCAAGAAGGTAATGAATTATTTTTAGATGAAGAGTATGCGTCTATTGTTGAAGAAAATATTCAAAAAATGTTAGACAATGCACTCACGTCAATCAACAGTGATGATCCAGTCTTGGAAGGTGAGTAATGACGTCTTGCAAACTTGAACAAATGTTTGTTAGCAGGCTTGAATTTATAAACGAGATGAAAGCAACAATCAAAGGTTCTTATCCTGACTTTCCCTTGGACATGTCAAAAAAAGAATCGCAGCAAGTTTGTAGAGACTTAGCTTTAAAAGGTGTTGAAGAGATGTTTGAAGCGCTGCAGCACTTAAAAAACTGGAAACCCCACAGGCAAACAGATTTGTCAAAAGAAATTATAAATGTTGATGAGTTCTTAGAGGAGATAGTCGATGCTTTTAATTACTTTCTAGCAATGTTGATTGTGACAGGTTTTGATCACAATGATCTTTATTCTGCCTTCTTAAAAAAGCATGACGTGATAAGTGGCAGACTCAAGAATGGATACTAATCTTAGTATCATTAAAGTTAAATCTAACGAAATAAAAAAAGAGTCTATTCTTGAGTCTGGCAACTATTTTTCAGGAGTTCTGTATCATGACCTAGATGAAAAAAGCTGGGTTGCTTTTAATCTTGTAAATAAGGAAAAAATGATTTATATTTTAGAAGAAGTAGATTTTAAGAAAGGAGTTAAAATTGAAATATTCTCGTATGTTGTCTATCCAAAAGAATTACAATGAAAAAGTAATAGGTACAAAACTTTCTAAGCTTGATCTCGAGCTCCACACACAACAGTTGGCTTTGTGCGCACATGCAGAACTCAGTGCTTTGGTAAATGCAACTAATTTTAAAAAGCATCATGGAAACTTGGAAAAACCTGACAGAGATACCATTCTTTTTGAATCGATTGATGTTTTAAGGTATATCCATGCAATACAGAATTTGTGGGGCATAACTGCAAAAGAAGTAGAAGAGGCATTCCTTGCTAAGGATGCCTACTTAAATGCCCGGCAAAAGATAAAAGAAAATCCGTGGAGGGACCAGCCGGTTGTCATTGTTGATATGGATGATGTTTTAGTAGACTTTAGGCGAGGATTCGCAAACTGGCTTTGCAGAAATTATCAAGTTGAAGTAGATGTAGATTCAACTGAGTATTATTTTATAACTGCTTTGCAAAAAATCGATGTCAACCCTGAAGAGGTGTTTTCAAATTTTATAACACAAGGCGGGTTTTCAAAACTTAAGCCTGTTGACGGCGCTGTATTTTTTATTAATGAGTTGAAAAGAATGGGTTACTGGGTTCAGATATTGACCGCTAGGCCCGAGGAAGATCTGCGCTGCATGTACGATACTTACTTGTGGCTTGAAAAATATGGGATAGAGTACGACGATGTAGGCTTTTCTGCAGAAAAATTTAGATGGTGTGCAAAGTCTAAGTACTACGATCAAAAATCCATATTATTTGCAATTGATGATTCACCAAAGCACGCGGAGGAATATGCTAAGCATGGGATTCGTGTAAAAGTACCAATAAAAAGTTATAATACAAATATCAATCAAGAGGTTGACTATTATCAAAATTTAAATGAACTACTAAAAGATTTGGAGGAATAATGACCGAAGAAAAATCAAAAGAAAACTCTCAGAAGTTTTCATGGAAAAATCATAAGACATTTAAGACTTATGAAGAAGCTGACACAGAAAGGAAAAAGTGTCTTGAAAACTCAGACTATGTTAAAGTAAGAAGAACAGGGCCTCAGGGTTCTAGATTTACAGTAAAAATAGGAACACCCGTAAGCAAAAAAGGAGATAAACATGCCACAAAATGAAAATTTGAAACCAATTAGTCTTCCGATGGAACTTAAATTTAATCAAGAACCGAGGACTATTTTCTATAACAATCTCAGAGCTCTGAAAGTAGAACTAGTAGATGCACCAACAAGATCACAAGCCTTAAATGTTGCATGGCAATATGTAAAAGCCACTTGGGCAGATCATCACGACGACACAAATCCATCAACCGCATCACTTCAAGAGCTTTCAGCAAACCTTGAAGATGTTTTAAATTTTAGAGCTTTGCCGACTCCGATGGAATGCTTAGGTTTTACTTTTAAACTTAGCGGTTTGTCTTTTCAAGAAGTAACACATATCATACGTCACCGCGCAGGTTCTTTTGCCGCGCAGTGTACTGGAGATCGCGATCTCAGAGATGACCCAGCAGTAATTCCTGAAGCTGTGCAGAACAGTCCGGAATTTTTAAAGCGGTGGCAGCTTCTTGTTCGAGAATCAAAACAACTCTATGCAGATATGACAGATTCAAAAGCTGTATCCATGATGGACGCAAGAATGATTCTTCCAAAGTGCATGACTTCATTTTACTTAATGCGACTCAATCTTAAAGACTTATTAGGCTTTATTGCACAGCGTCAAGATATGCAGATACAACCTGCCGCGGATAATCTTCTTGCTGTGTACATGGCAAAAGAAGTTTTAAAAGTCTTACCTGAAGCGTCTACGCGAATAAACTTTAACAAGCCTGACATGCATTATGTAAAAACTTTTAGAGTTCCTGATGGTAAAGGTGGGCATACTTCTAGAGGCACAAATCTTTACTGGCCAGAACCCAAGAATGATTTGTTTGAGTATCATCCTGAAGATTCAATTTATCAGTCTAGAAGAGAAGACATTAATGGTGTTAACAACCCAGGCAACCCAACAGTCTTTACAGAGCTTTGGGAACAAACATTAGAAGAGATTAGTACAATACAAGCATCATACAATCAATTTATGGGAAGGGAATAATATGAGTTTAGGAAAGGTTTATTTAGCTAGCGGCTGGTTTTCACCGGAGTGGCTTAAGGAAGTGGAAAACATTAAAACTGTTTTTGAAAAGTATGGAATTAATTACTTTTCTCCAAAGGATGAAAACTTGTGTGATAACGATGCGTCTGAGTCAATGCAAGATCAAATATTTGCAGGAAATATTAAACATCTTCATGAAAGCGATTGGCTGCTGTGCAATACTCGAAACAAAGATATGGGCACAATATTTGAAGCAGGTTATTTTAACTGCTTAGAAAAGCCAATCGTATATTTTTGCGACGGTCTTCCGCCAGGTGCACAGTTTAATTTAATGCTGGCAGCCAGCGGTATCAAAGTTTGCCGATCGCTTCAAGAGTTAGATGATTATCTTAGTAGGTGCAGCGATGAAGATGAGCTTGTAGTTGAACGCTACCAAGGTGAAATTGAATAGTCTGACTTTTTCTTTGAGCTGACACTTAACCTAGATGTTCAACATCTAGGTTTTTTCTTAACAGCCTAAAAATTCTCCAAACAACAGAAATGTGTTTGCAGGTAAGTCTGATTCTTTTACTCCGACCAACCTCATAAGCAACGAATTGCCCGGGTCATCGTCGATGGCCAAAAGTCTAATGTCGTCTTTGTCTAAATCTTCGTCTTTGACTGCAAATATTCTATACCCGTATCTTTCATCCGGAGAATCTGAGGCAAGTATCCCTTCAGGCTCAATGAGTTCTCCCAAAACTGCGTAACCTAAGTTATCTAACACATCAATTTGATCTAGGTTCTTCGTTGAATTAGGGGCATCATACACGGCATCTTCGGAGGTACCGTATTGAAGTGCGCTGACTAAGCTACGTGTTATTTTATCAAATTTTTGTTGTTTAGTTACAACTTGTCTGCGTCCGTCTGTTCTTCTTGCAGGCTTAACTGATATGTCGAAACCAAGCGCACTAAGCTTGTTAGTATCTATATCATTAAAATCAACTGAGGCAATGTGAAATATTTCACCTAGTGTCTGTTGGAGTTTTGATTTGTTAGCAAATATATCTTCTTCTGTAAATTTGATTCCTGTATCACTGAGTAGTTTTTTTGACATACTTTTAATTTTTGCCAAAGATTCTTTCCATACTTCACTCGAGTCCTTTGATGTGTCTTCAATTTGGTTGATTGTTTCCAAAATGATCTTTCTAAGTGATCTTCTTGTTACTCTCATTTGATCCTCTCAAATTTTGTGAATAATCGTCGCATACGTTATAATTATAACAGAAAGAATCATTTTTTTAAATTAGTTTGCGAGGCTTTATGATTTTAAACGAACAAGAGTTGAGATCGCTTGTTAGGAATCTTATCTTAGAAAATACATATCCGATCGACACTGACGAAGAAGCCGAAGACTTTATTATGTGGCTCATGATGAATTATGAGGCAAAAACAAAAAAGTTAGGAATTGAAAGAAGTACAAAGTATAATTCAGACAAGCTTAAAAAAGCGTGGTCAATGTATGGTGATGCGTACATTAAAAGCAAAGGCGGATTTTTAGGTCTAAAAAATCTTTTTGCAAAAAAAGGTAAAAAAATTAAAGATATTTTTGGTTCGAAAGAAGCCGCAAAAGAATACAGGAAGACTATGAAAGCCTCCCGTAACCGCACGCCAGCAGTCATCTACGCATGCGATTATAATCCTGGTACTAAAGACTTAGTAGGTATGATAGGACAAAAAGCTGTGGACGTACTGCAAGCAGTGATACCAGAAGGTCATGGCGGCGCAATGTTTTTTAGCCCTCCGGATGCAAATGGCATGTCTTGGCCTACTGTAGTTGAATTTGGCCGATATTCAGGAAGAGATTCTCCTCCCTGCAAAGATCTTTCTAGAAATTTAGCAACTACTTTACTTCATGACTTGTACGACGCAGGAAGGAAAGTCGGCAAGGCGGTATCCAATAAGTCCGATAACTTTCCCTTCACCATGGGCTCGTCGACTGAAAAACCAATAACCAATCTATTTAGAAGCTGGTACAATGATACCTACCCAGAAGAAGCAACAGAAATGAAATTGTCACCTTCCGGCAATGTCAACAGCTATGTTAAAACAGCATGGGAAAAAAGGGGAGGAGAATTTAAAAAATTCTTAAAGAAAGAAGACCCTGTATATCACAGAGAAATTAAAAGAATAGAAAAGAGAAAATTTCAAGGCTCTAGAGACATCATGACTCAAAAAGTAACAAAGAAAAAAACAAGAGACGACGTAGGTTTAGTTACAGTAGGTAGCGTTCGAATGTTTGAGTATACTGACGACACAGTCAAGCTTGTTGAGAAGGGCTCTTTCTATACATTTGAGGATGATCAAGAAGCTTTTAAAGTTGTAAAAAGGGTATTTAGAAAAATTCCCGCTAAGGATCCGCCTTATAGACCTGCAAAACAAGGTGTGCCTTTTGTTTTTATTGACGATTGTAACCCTAAGAAAGGCATACAATATGCAACCGAAGGCGACATGTGCCGACCTTATCTTTTGACGCCGGGTACAATCTCACGATCAATAGCTCAATTGATGCATACCTCGCCAGAGGCAATGGAAAATTGTGGAAGTTTTGCCCTCAACGCAGTTGCAAAATCAAAGGGCATGGGTTTTGTTTCTGCACTCACAAGGCCGCTGATACTCTCATCTCCTGAGCAGATGGGAGGTATTGCGCTGCGCAGATTTATAGGTAGGGCAAGAAACCCGAATAAAAAGAAAAAATCCAAAAAATCCATGTCGAAATCATCGCAAGGTCTACCCCAACCGAGAAATCTTAAATGGATAAATGTTACATCAGTCACAGATAGCGAAATAAAAGGCACCCTGACTGGGAGCGGAAAGGCAGTAACATACAAGGCGGGTACAACTGCGTACAACAACACCCTTAAAGATTTAAAAAGATAAACTCGTGTAACAGATAAGTCTACTGTTTATAATAATAATATGGTAATTAACAAAGCGAGGATTATTATGTTATCAGTACTTTTAGGTTTAGGACTTTCAATTGCGCAAGCAGGCATGCCTCATGGCAACACAGATTTTCAGTTTGAAACAGGAGACGTGATTGCACACACTTCTCAGTCAAGTCAAAGCACAATGATTCAGATTGGCACAATGTCGAAGTACAGCCATGTAGGTATTGTTATTGTCAAGAACGGAAAAGCTTATGTGCTGGAGTCACTGTCAACAACAAAGATCTCTACGGTCGATTCTTTTATTGATCGCGGCAAGAACGATGATTATACAGTATATCGCTATGGAGACTGGGTGGATGGCCATGTAAATTGGCAAACAGGTCTGACAGATGTTCAAAAGAAAAAATTAAAAGCTTCAGTGCGTAAATACGAAGGCAAGAGATACGATCTAGCCTTTAAGTGGTCGGATGATAAAATTTATTGTTCTGAGCTAGTTTGGAAAATGTATGAGGATATTGAAATTGAACTTTCAAAACCAAAAAAGATGAAGAATTTCCCACTTTGGATACCGAAGTTTAAGCAAGTTATGGAAAAAAGATGGGGTGGTAAGGTCAACAAAGAGGAGCTGGTAGTTTCTCCGAAAGATATCGTTAAATCAGGCAAGCTTCATAGAGTTCATGGAACTTACTAGGCCATGGCCAATTATTGAAAAGATTAAATTCATTATCTTATTTCTCTCGATACTTATATTTAAACAAGTTGGAGATCGAAAGTGAAGTTATCTAGAAAAGAGCTAAATATAATCATAGAAAATTACCTGAATGAAGCCGACCCGAGAATCGCCCGGGCAGATAGAAGTCACATGTCACTTAGTACACAACAACTTGACGAAGGCTTGTTTGAAGGCTCTAAACTAGGAGTTTTTATCGCTCGTATTACAAATAATGTAATGACTATTTCTGCAAGAGGAGACTGGAAAAACGCAATTAAGGAAATTGTTAGAAAAGCAGGTAGTGCGAAAAAAGCAATGGACAACGCCTATAAAATTCTTGCTAGTAATTTAGTCAACAATGTCGTAGGTTTAGCAAAAAAACCCTACCAAAACAGATTAAAAGAAATTGCCAAGTCAGTGGGTATGACTTTTGAAAAATATTCAAAAACTTACCCGGCGATTGACATCCCGTACATCAAGCAGTTAATTGACTATTGCGATTCGCAATATCCCGGTATTTTAACAGATAGTCTTAAGCGTAAATTCAAAGGGCCGTTGACCAGGCTTATGAGTCGACTAAACCCCCACATAGACTCGAATGCTTATTTTGATGCGATGTTTAACAACATACCACTTCCTAGTGTAGTGCAGCCGGAAACTGAAAAAATTCCATCGATAGCACAGGCTACACCAAAAAATCCTGTGCAAGCATCAGTAGAATTCTTCCAGACAGCAATCGAAAATGACGATGAATTAATGCAAGATTTTTTAGATGAATACTACGGATACGAAGGTGAGAGTGTAGATATTACTAATTTGACAGATGCTGAAATTGATGATATTGCCGATGCTTTTTACGATATGTACGGTTATGACCCTAGAGTTTCCTACAATGATGAGGTTTCTCCTCCACCAACCCCTACGATAGAACCTCCTTTAGAAGATACAGACATTGACATGGAAGATAATTTAGACCCTTCGCCGGCTGTAAAAACGAGAACTACCCCAGCTAAAAAGAGAAGAAAGCAAAGAATTAGAAATATATTGAAAAGATTGAAAAGAAGATAAAGATATCAAGTCAGTATTTTTTTGAAAATTTGATCCTCCTAAAGTATAATATTTTAAAACTTAGGAGGATTTTTATGCGAATATTTATAACAGGCGAAAAAGGTTTTATAGGTAGAAATCTTAAAGAAAGAATGCGGCTGTTCGATAACGTTGAATTTGTAACAGGCGAAAACTCTACAATGATTTATCATAAGGCTAGTGAGCCTTGTGTTCATCAAAATGACATAGAAGAGTGGAAAGCTTTTTTTACAAGAAATAGAGTTGACGTAATCATCCACAACGCTGCGACAGTTGGAACTGATGTTGTTGCTCTAGACAGCATTAATTCAACATTAACCAATGTAGCAGGAACTTACAACATCTGCCGTGCAGCAAAACAACTTGATATACCTGTATGCTACATGGGCACAACTGTAATATACGACACAAAAATATATCAGAATGAGCAGATAGAAGAAGGATCTGTTAGAGGACCTCACACACTTTACGGTTGTCAAAAGCTCTGTGCAGAAGATTTAATCAAAAGCCAAACAAACAAGTGGATGATAGTTCGTCCTCTTTTCGCTTATGGCGGTATTGGGGATATGAACTCTCTTATCGCAAAATCGATTTATGGTGCCATCAACAGCAAGACACAGATCGACATGTTTTTAGATCCAGCAAAAATTAAAGATTACATGCATGTCAATGACTATTGTGATGCTGTGCTAACAGCGATTACACAAGGACTGTGGTATCAAGATTGGAACGTGGCTGCGGAAACGCCCTTGATGACAGGTGAAATTATCGACTTGATTCAAGAAGTAACACGACTGAATCTCGCAGATGTGGTTAAATGGCATCCAAGGACTGACTACCTTGGAAACCATATGTTGACTTCTTTGAAGTTTAGAAGAGTATCTGGCTGGGTTCCAAAGATCGATTTGGAGACAGGCATACGAATGTCATTTGAAAGCATTACGGGTTCTAAAGGATATAACCCTCTTAAGTTTCTAGAAGAAGCGCAATCAAAAAATATCGACTTAACTGAGTTCTATTAGTGAAAAAAGATTACATAAGACTGATAATTTCTGACACACATCTGGGAAGCGCACATTCCAAGGAAAAAGAGTTAGCAAGTTTTCTAAAAAACTCAGAGTACGATGAAATAATACTTGCAGGAGACATTGTTGAGTTTCTTAGAAAGCCGGTTTTTACTGAAAGCACTAGATTGATATTTCAGCAGATTCTTAACTCAGGTAAAAAAGTCGTCTACATTGTAGGTAATCATGATGATTCCTTTCTCTCTTTTGTCGACAAGGAGTTGTCAGGTGTGTTATTTGTCAAAAGTTATGATTTTTTATATAACGAGAGAAAATATAGAGTTCAGCACGGTGACCAGTACGACACCGGTGTTGTAAAGTGGAGATATACAATTGAGCTGATATCTTTTTTTCAAAACATGATTGAGCGAGTTTTTGGAATAGACTTAACCACATGGTGGGCAAATAGACAAATAAAGAAGCGTCAACTTAAAAGAATATGGGATTTGGTCAAATGGAACGAAGATGCCGATGTTTTCATTATGGGTCACACTCATAACCCTGAAGTTTTAATTTGGGTTGATAAGAATGAAAAAATAAAGACTTACGTAAACACGGGAGATTGGGTAGATAACTGCACATACGTAATAATCAAAGACGGTCAAGTTCGGCTTAGAAAATACAAATAAATTAATTATAAAATGTAAACATGATACTAATTTCTTATAATAGAAACACTGGTACAAACCAGGAAATATATGTTAAAACAGGAGAAAACATAGATGAAAAGAAGTAAAAATACTAAACGCTTTAACTTTAAAATTAACACAAATGAAACTTCTCATCAGGCGGGTGCTAACACAGTTAGTATTTCTGTGAAAGATTACGATACAAGTGGTAGAGGGTACACGACTCCAGTTGGCTCTGTCACACCTGGCCAGACTGTGACGATGACTGTTAAAGAAGCAAAAGCTTTCCAGCTTTTTCTGAATCAGTATTTTAGCCCTTCCAACAGCTAAATCTACAAATTGTAGTACTACAAAAACTTAAAGCCCGGCAGTGCCGGGCTTTTTCTTTTGATATATTTACCCCCACATGAATTCATGTAAACACTGTTGCTTTGTGTTATAATAAAAATAAAAAAGGAGTAATATGAGCTTATTGATACCGCCCCCTACTAAATTTGTTGGATTTCATGGTCATACTGGTTTTTCTGTATTCGATGGCTTGGGATATCCCGCTGATCACATTGACTTTGTCATCGAAAATGGCATGGACGCATGGGCTTTGACTGACCATGGTAATGGTTCGGGACTTGCTCATGCACACAAGCATGCAACCAAACTACAAAAGAAAGGTGTCAAGTTTAGACAAATCTACGGTTGTGAATTTTACTTTGTCCCTTCACTCAAGGATTGGAAAGGTGATTACGAGCAAGCAAAAATAGATCGAGCTGCAGCAAAGAAAAAAGCGCTTAAAGAAGAAGAGGAGGGTGGTCATATAATAGAGAATGAAGAAGAAACAAAAAACTTTATTTTGACAAAGGACGAGTGGAAAAGGCGCTACCACTTAGTTGTCACAGCACAAAACCGGGAAGGTTTAAGTAATTTGTTCACTTTGATCAAGCGAGCGTATACTGAAGGTTTCTATAGGTATCCAAGGATTGATTTTGATCTGTTAAAAAAGTACGGTAAGGGTTTGAATGTTTCGACTGCTTGTCTAGGAGGTATATACTCCAATCGTATTATGAGAGGTAACGCGCTTAAGCTCAGTGATGATCAAATTCAACAAGAACTTTTATATCTTTCTGATCGGTTTGTCGACGCAGTTGGTGAAGATAATTTCTATCTTGAAATACAATTTAATCGTCTTAAGCAACAACACCTAGTCAACCACCACCTTCTTCGCCATGCAGATCAGACAGGGTTGCAATTAATAGCGACACCAGATTCACATTATTACTCTCCTGACAAATGGGAAGCACGAGAACTGTACAAGAAGCTTGGTTGGATGGGTAATAACCCGTCACCCTTGCCTGAGTTTGAAGATCTTAAATGTGAGTTGTATCCAAAAAATGCTGCACAAATGTGGGGTGAATTTACACGACATTACGAAGAATACAAAGATACTTACGAAGGGTATGAAGAAAAGATTAAAAGATCAATCGAAATCACACACGACATTGCTTGGCAAAAGTGTGAGGATTGTTGGATTGATACTAGTGT
>MDTG01440595.1_pt1 | contig 16322 bp, 20 predicted proteins | sample 811421 | NCBI WGS metagenome assembly MDTG01 (sample SAMN05326645, study PRJNA326480) | marine metagenome | isolation source: seawater | place: Pacific Ocean: South East | collected 2011 | reverse complement strand
TACAATATACAATATTTAATAAAAAAAAATAAGAATGGGCAAAATATATACAGCTTTAGGACTGATGAGTGGGACATCTTTAGATGGAATTGATGCATCCATAATAAGAACTGACGGTCAATCCCAATATAAATCAATTTTAGATAAATATTATAAATATAGCCCAGAAATCCCTGAAATGATCAACAAAATTAAGAGCAAATTGAAGGATTTAAGTTTAAGTTTTAATGAAAAAAAAACCTCTAAAATATCAGGGGAATTGAAAAAAATGGTTGCAACAGTAGAAAGAAAAATAACCATTCTTCATGCAGAATTAGCAAACAAAATTATTAGTGAATTTGGAGAAGATATAGATTTTATTGGATTTCATGGACAGACAATTGAACATGATCCTACTAATTCTTTCACTAAACAATTAGGTGATGCAAGTCTTTTATCAAGTTTGACAAAAAAAAAAGTTATTTATGATTTTAGAAAAAATGACATGATAAATGGTGGTCAAGGGGCTCCACTAGTTCCTATATTTCATAAACAAATGATTTATCAACTTGGTTTTGACTTACCAATTACAATAATGAATTTAGGAGGAATAGCAAACGTTACAGAATTATGGATGGCTCCAGAAAATCTTTATACAGGACCAAAAACAAAATTTATTGCTCATGCGACAGATATAGGACCTGGTAATTGTTTATTGGATTTATGGATAAGAAATAATTCTAAAAATGAATATGATGATAAAGGAAAATTTGCTGAACGAGGAAATATTAATCACGGCATTTTAAATAACAAACTTGATACATTTCTATATCATAAAGATGATACAGCAGATTTTGGATATCCTTCATTAGATGTGAATGAATTTGATGTATCCTTTGTAAAAGGATTATCTATAGAGGATGGTGCTGCAACTTTAGCAGAATATACTGCAGAAATTATTGCTTTTTATTTTAATAAAAATTCTTTGTATAATTCTTATAAATCAGACTTTAAAAAAATACTAGTCTGTGGTGGTGGTAGAAAAAATCATTTTTTGATGAAAAGTATTCAAAAAAAAATAAAAATTGAATTATTAAATATAGATGATTTTGGTGTTAATGGAGATTTCGTAGAGTCCCAAGCATTTGCATATCTTGCTATTAGATCATATCTAAATTTACCAATTACATTTCCTAATACAACTGGATGTAAAGAACCATGCTCTGGCGGTATAATTGTAGAAAATTTTTAATTTAGTAAAGAGCAGTTTCTTTTTTAATATATTTGTTCAATGTTTTTACTAATATATCTTCACTCTTAGAAAAAAAATGATTTGCATCAGGAACAGATTGAAAATCTACCTTAATTCCTTTTTGAGAACTAAGTCTTTTATCTAATTCAGTTATATATTCTAACGGAACTAATTCATCTTTTTTACCATACACCATTAAACCTGATGTAGGACATGGTGATAAAAAAGAAAAATCATAAACATTTGGTTGAGGAGAAATTGCAATAAACCTATTTATCTCAGGTCTTCGCATTAATAATTGCATCGCAATTAAAGAACCAAATGAAAAACCTGAAACCCAACATTGAGAATTATCAAAATTTTCTCTTTCCAACCAATCTAAGGCTGCTGCAGCATCTGCGAGTTCTCCTTGACCGTTATCAAAGTCACCATCACTTTTTCCAACACCTCTAAAATTTACTCTACATACTGAAAAATCATTTTCCATAAACGTTTTGAAAGTTTCAACAACCACTTTATTATTCATTGTTCCGCCATATTGAGGGTGTGGCTGCAAGACTAAAGCAACAGGCGATGTATTTTTTTTACTCTTAAAATATTTTGCTTCAAGTCTGCCAGCAGGACCAGGAATAAATATTTCTAAAATTTTATTGTCCATAATTGTTATTGATTATTATTCTCAAAAAAAAATTAGGTTTATCACACCTGCGTGACAAAATGTTAGTCTTTTTTTTTATCTTAGATACTTGACTATTTTAGTCAGGTTTATATATACCCTTTAAAATAGCGGATTTATGAAATTAACATCTAAAGGCAGATATGCGGTAATGGCTTTAGTGGACCTGGCGAGTTTTAACAATATCAACCCAGTTTCTCTTAGAGACATATCTTTAAGACAAGGAATTTCCTTAGACTATCTAGAACAAATTTTTTCAAAATTGAGAAAAAAAGAGATAGTTCAAAGTGTTAGAGGAACTCAAGGAGGTTATATTTTAAATAAAAAAGCTAGGGAAATAAAATTAACAAATATTTTTGATGCTGTAGATGAAAAAGTAAAAACTGTTCAATGTAAAAAAGAATCAAAAAGAGGTTGTAATGGTAAATCAACAAAATGCCTTACTCATAATCTTTGGGATGAACTTGAAAACCATATTAATAACTTTTTTAAAGAAAAAAGTTTAGAAGATTTAGTAAAAGATAATAACGAGAGAAGAATTTAAAAATGGATACTAGAGAAAAAGATATAGAAAATTTAAAAGATTATAAATATGGTTTTTCTACAGATATAGAAAATATCAAAGCACCTAAAGGCCTTAATGAAGAAGTAATTAAATTTATTTCAAATATAAAAAAAGAGCCAAAATGGATGTTAGATTTTAGATTAAAAGCTTTTGAAAGATTTAAATTATTAAAAGAGCCTAATTGGCAAAAACCAAAATATCCTAAAATAGATTATCAAAACTTATATTATTATTCGGCCCCTAAAAGTATGAAAGATAAACCTAAGAGTCTTGATGAATTAGATCCAAAACTTTTAGAAACTTATAAAAAACTTGGAATTCCTTTGCAAGAACAAGCTCGTTTAAACGGAATAGCAGTAGATGCAGTTTTTGATTCAGTTTCGGTTGCAACAACTTTTAAGGAAGAACTTACAAAACAAGGAATAATTTTCTGCTCAATGTCGGAAGCTATCCAGAAACATTCAAATTTAGTTAAAAAATATTTAGGAACAGTTATTCCGACCACAGATCATTATTTTGCCACATTAAATTCTGCAGTGTTTACTGACGGCTCATTTGTTTATATTCCAGAAGGAGTAAGATGTCCGATGGAGCTTTCAACATATTTTAGAATAAATGCATCTGAAACTGGACAGTTTGAGAGAACATTAATTATTGCTGATAAAGGAAGTTATGTAAGTTACTTAGAAGGTTGCACAGCACCTATGAGAGATGAAAATCAATTACATGCTGCTAATGTTGAATTAATAGCGTTAGATGATGCAGAAATTAAATATTCAACTGTTCAAAACTGGTATCCAGGTGATGAGAATGGAAAAGGTGGAATATATAACTTTGTAACTAAAAGAGGTTTGTGTAAAGGAAAAAATTCTAAAATTTCTTGGACACAAGTTGAAACTGGCTCAGCTATAACCTGGAAATATCCTAGCTGCATATTAAAAGGTGATAATTCAATTGGTGAGTTTTATTCAATAGCCATTACTAATAATCATCAAAAAGCGGATACTGGAACTAAAATGATTCATTTAGGAAAAAATACTAAAAGTAAAATAATTTCTAAAGGTATAAGTGCTGGCGTTTCTGATATGACGTACAGAGGACTTGTTGATATTAATTCAAAAGCAAAAAATTCAAGCAACTATACACAATGTGACTCTTTATTGATGGGTAATAAATGTGGAGCTCATACTGTTCCCTATATTAAAAATAAAAATTTTGACTCCAATATTGCTCACGAGGCTACAACTTCAAAAATAAGTGAGGAACAATTACATTATTGTCAGCAAAGAGGTTTAAATGCTGAAGAAGCTGTAGGATTGATTGTTAATGGATTTTGTAAAGAAGTTCTTCAGCAATTACCAATGGAGTTTGCAGTTGAAGCTCAAAAACTGGTCGGTATTAGCCTTGAAGGAAGCGTAGGATAATGCTTAAGATAAATAATTTAAATGCAAATGTGGAAAACAAGTCAATTTTGAAAGGTTTTTCCTTAAATATTAATCCTGGTGAGGTGCATGCAATTATGGGCCCCAACGGATCTGGTAAAAGTACGTTATCTAATATTTTATCTGGCAAAAAGGGATATGAGGTTTCAGGTGAAATTTTATTTGAAAATAAAAGCTTATTTGATCTTGAAATAGAAGAAAGAGCACATAAAGGCATATTTTTAGCTTTTCAGTATCCTCTAGAAATTCCAGGAGTAAATACAAATATATTTTTAAAAACATCATTAAATGCAGTCAGAAAAGCTCGAGGTGAAAAGGAGTTAGATGCTATTGAGTTTTTAAAACTTGTCAAAGAAAAAGCTAAGAAACTAAAATTTGATGAAGAAAAATTAAATAGACAACTAAATGTCGGTTTCTCGGGTGGTGAAAAAAAGAAAAATGAAATTTTACAAATGTCAATTTTAGATCCAAAATTATCTATTTTAGATGAAACAGACTCAGGACTTGATATTGATGCCTTAAAAATAGTTGCAGATGGCGTCAACACTATTAGAAATAAAAATAATTCCTTTTTAATTATTACTCATTATCAAAGATTATTAGATTATATAAAACCTAACTTTGTTCATGTTTTAATGAATGGAAAAATAATTAAATCTGGTGGCCCTGAATTAGCATTAGAGTTAGAAAAAAAAGGATATGAAAGCTTCAATTAAATGACTGAGCAATTACAAATAGATTTTGATAAAATAAATAAATCATCAGATGTTTCTGAAAAAGATTTAGAATTTAAAAAAAAATATTTAAAGAAATTTTTAGAGAAAGGTTTTCCAAATAAGAGGCAGGAAAATTGGAAGTTTATTGATATTGATCAAATTATCAAAAAAAATATTGGAGAACTAAGTTTTTTTAATGATTATTCATTACCAAATAAAATTGATTCATCAATTTTTGTTGATGGTTTAGAGCACAATAAAATAATTTTTATTAATGGAAGAATAGAAAAAATTGATTTTAATTATGAGGATAAGAATAAAATTGAAATAAACGATGAAATACAAAAAAGAGTTTTATTTGACAGTGAAAATTCATTAATTGATTTAAATAATGCATTCACAAACAAGACATTTAAAGTTGTAATTAAAGAGAATTATTCATTTAAGAAACCGCTTGTAATTTATCATGTAGCTAATGAAAAAATAAAATCAAAAAGTATTAATTTAAGATTGGATTTTGAGCTAGAGCAAAACAGCTCATTAAGATTGATTGATTTTTTTGCTGATAATGGAAATAAAAATTTTACTAACATTTTATATAACTTTAATTTAAAAAAAGACTCAATTCTAAAAAATTACAAAATAGACAAATTTAAAAATGATAATTTAAAATATTCATTCAATAATATAGAGCAAGAAACTAATAGTGTTTCTGAAACATTTATTTTTTCTGCTGGTTCTAATTATTTTAAGAATGAAATTAATTGTAATCTGAAAGGAGAATATTCTTCAGCTTTTGTTAATGGAATTTTTTCATTAAAAGAAAATCAACAACACGAAATTAGAACTACAATAAATCATTTGATAGAAAATACTAAAAGCTATCAATTAATAAAAAGTGTTTTAGGTAAATTCTCAAAAGCTGCTTACCAAGGAAAAATATTTGTTAATTCAAAAGCACAGAAAACTGATGGCTATCAGTTAAGCAAAGCAATTTTATTAGATGAAACATCAGAGTTTAATGCGAAGCCAGAATTAGAAATATATGCGGATGATGTAAAATGCTCTCATGGATCAGCATCAGGAAGTTTGAATGAAAATTCAATTTTTTATTTGATGTCACGAGGCCTAGATTATCAGCAATCAAAAGAACTTTTAATTAACGGTTTTTTACTAGAAGTTGTTGAAAAAATTACTGATTCAGAGATTAAAAATTTAATTAAAAATATGATTGGATTGAAAGAATGAACATAAACAATATTAAAAAAGAATTTCCAATTTTTGATGAAAAAATTCAAAACAATGATTTGGTTTATTTAGATAGTGCCAATTCATCCCAAAAACCTAAAGTAGTTTTAGATAGAATAAATGACTTTTATTCCAAACAATTTTCAAATGTTGGAAGAAGTGTTCATTATTTAGCTGTTGCTGCTACAAATTTATATGAAAATACGAGATCTTCAGTTCAAAAATATATTAATGCTAAAGACAAAAATGAAATTGTATTTACTAAAGGAGCTACAGAGGCTCTTAATCTAGTAGCAAATACATTGGGTCAAACAATTTTAGAACCAAACGATGAGGTATTATTAACAGAATTAGAACATCATTCTAACTATGTTCCATGGCATTTCTTAAGAAAATCTAAAAATATTAAGATTAAATTCGCCGAGATAAATGAGGACGGCGATATCCCAATTGAAAATATAGAAAAGGAGATAAATAATAAAACTAAAGTAATAGCAATAACTCATTTATCTAATGTTACAGGTGCGGTTTTACCCATTAAGGAGATAACTCAATTAGCACACTCAAAAGGTATTATAGTCGTGGTTGATGGATGTCAGGGTGGACCTCATCTAAAATTAGACATGCAAGATTTAGATTGTGATTTTTATGCAATCTCATGTCATAAAATGTATGGACCGACTGGACTTGGTGTTTTGTATGGAAAAAAAAAATGGCTTGAACAACTCCCACCTTATCAAGGAGGTGGAGGGATGATTAACGAAGTTAAAAAAGATAGAATATCATATGGTGAGCTTCCAAATAAGTATGAAGCTGGAACTATGGCTACAGCACAAGTAATTGCTTTTGATCAGTCAATAAAATTTTTAGAGAGTATTGGGATAGAAAAAATAATAGAGCATGAAAAAAAATTAATTGAATATGGTCAAGAAATTTTAAAAAAAAATAATTCTGTAAAATTAATTGGTAACCCTAAGTTCCGTGGTGGAGTATTATCTTTTACTATTGAAGGAGTTCATCCTCATGATATTGCGACTATTTTAGATGAAACTGGAGTAGCAATAAGAGCAGGTCATCATTGTTGTCAAATACTTCATGATAAATTAGGTATACCTGCTAGTGCAAGAGCATCTTTAGGTGTTTATAATACAAAAGATGATTTAGATAAATTAAACGATGGAATTAATAACTGCAAAAAAATTTTTGATTTAAAATGAACTTAAAAGAATTATATCAAGAAATAATCTTGGAACATGGGAAAAACCCTAAAAATGTTGGAAAAACAAAAAACTATAATAAAGATGCTAAAGGAAATAATCCACTATGTGGAGATAATGTGCATGTGTATTTAAAACTAAATGATCAAAAAAAAGTAGAAGATATATCTTTTGAAGGTAGTGGGTGCGCAATATCGATGGCATCTGCTTCAATAATGACAGATTTGATGAAAGGTAAAAGCGATAACGAAGCAAAAGAAATAATTGAAGATTTTTTAGGAATGATAAAAGAAAATCCTGAACTTAAAAATAAGATTTTAAAAGAAGATGATAAAACAAAATTAATGTGCCTTTCTGGAGTGAAACAATACCCAATGAGAGTCAAATGTGCTACTCTATCGTGGCATACTTTAGTATCTGCAATGGAAAATGAAGGAAAGGAAATAAGCACCGAAAATTGATTATGGAAGTTAAAAATAAAATTATTGAAGAAATTAGAAAAATTTATGATCCTGAACTACCAGTAAATATTTATGAACTTGGTTTAATCTATGGTATAAAAGTAGAAGGCAGAAAAGCAGAAATTAAAATGACATTAACAACGCCAAATTGTCCTGTTGCAGAAAGTTTACCTAAAGAAGTTAAAGAAGGTGCTATGCAAGTAGAGGGAATAGACGATGTAGACCTTAAGTTAGTTTGGGATCCCCCTTGGACTAAAGATATGATGTCTGATGCTGCGAAATTGGAGTTAAATTTATAATGAATCCAATTATCAAATTAAGCGATAATGCTGCTTCTAGAATTAAGGAAATAATGTTGAGTGCTCAAAAAGACTCGATTGGTGTAAGAGTTTCAGTAAAAACAGGAGGCTGCGCAGGCATGTCTTATGTCATGGAATATTCTAAAGAAATTAATCCAAATGATGAAATTATAGAGGATAAAGAAGTAAAAGTTTTTATAGATTCAGCAGCGGTTATGTACTTACTTGGAACTGAAATGGATTATAAAATAGAGGAATTTTCATCATCTTTTGTCTTCAATAACCCCAATGAAACTGAAAGGTGTGGTTGTGGAGAGTCCTTCAAAATTGATTAAATACTAGTATCCCACAAGTTGCATAGCAGTATTGCATTATATGCATATCTATAGTATGATTCCATTATGAATAAATTTGAATTTAAAAATCTTGTTAAAAACCTAAAAGACTCTTTAAAGGAGAAAGTTTTTTTTAAGGACCTTCGTAAGGAAGTAAATACTGGTGCTAACGGCACACAGGATTACGTTGTTAAAAAAGGTGCTAACAAAGATACAATTGCTACTACAAGACAGTAATTAACTACTATAATACATCTCAAATTCTACCGGATGAGGTGCATGTTCGAACTTGTGAATTTCTTCAAACTTTAGTGCAATATAAGCATCAATTTGATCATCAGTAAATACACCACCTTCAGTTAAAAATTCTCTATCTTTATCTAAGCTTTCCATTGCTTCTCTCAACGAACCACATACAGTTGGAATAGCATTAACTTCTTCAGGAGGAAGGTCGTACAAATCCTTATCAAAAGACTCACCAGGATGGATTTTGTTTTTTATTCCATCTAAACCAGCCATTAACATAGCTGCAAAAGTTAAATAAGGATTACCTGAAGCATCAGGAAATCTGATTTCACATCTTGCACCTTTTTTACTTAAAGTTATTGGTATACGACATGATGCAGATCTGTTTCTAGCTGAGTATGCTAATAATACTGGTGCTTCAAACCCAGGAATCAATCTCTTATAACTGTTTGTTGTTGAGTTTGCAAAAGCATTTATTGCTTTTGCATGTTTTAAAATTCCACCTATGTAATGTAATGCAGTTTCTGATAATCCAGCATAAGCATCACCAGAAAATACAGGGGTATCACCTTTCCAAATTGATTGATGAATATGCATACCAGAACCATTATCACCCGCAACAGGTTTAGGCATAAAGGTTGCAGTTTTACCAAAAGAGTGTGTTACCATTTGAACTACATATTTATATAATTGGACGTTATCTGCTTGATTAACTAAAGTTCCAAAATACATACCGAGCTCATGTTGACTTGGTGCCACTTCATGGTGATGTTTTTCAACTTTAATTCCAACTTCTTTTAAATTTTTTAAATATTCTCCCCTCATATCTTGTTCGCTATCAACTGGAGGGACTGGAAAATAACCACCTTTTACTGGAGGTCTATGACCCATGTTGCCATTTTCAAATTCTTTTCCAGAATTGTACGGACCTTCTTTGCTATCAATTTTAAATCCACATTCATTCATGTCATTTTTTATTCGGACATCATCAAACACAAAAAATTCTGGTTCAGGACCAAAAAAAGCTTTATCACCAACTCCAGATGCTTTTAAATACTCTTCTGCTTTTTTCGCAACACCTCTTGGATCTCTTTCATACGGTGTTTTCTTTATAGCATCAAAAATATCACAAAATAAAACAACAGTGTTATGGGACGTAAACGGATCAAGAAAAAATCTTGCTGTATCAGGTTTTAAAATCATATCTGACTCATTTATAGCTTTCCAGCCAGCAATAGATGAGCCATCAAAAAAAACACCCTCATTTAGCATTTCTTCGTCAACAACAGTTGTGTCCATTGTTAAATGTTGAAGCTTTCCTCTTGGATCGGTGAATCTTAAATCTACAAACTCAACTTCTTTATCTTTGATAAATTTTAAAACATTGTCTGCGCTCATTAAATCTCCTATGTGTTATGCATTTAGATATCAAAAAAAGTCTGATAAATAATGCTCTTTTACTTAATAACACCTATGCATTTTTTACATAAGTGTGTATTTTATCAGGAAAAATAACACTTTAAAGTTGAATAATGTCTGTACTTAGTAAAGAACCAGTAAAAAGAGTTGAGCAACTTCTTAAACAATTTGACTCAAAATTAAATATTTTAGTTTTAGAAAATTCAGCAAGAACTGCTATAGAGGCAGCTTCCTCTTTAAACTGCAAAGTAGGAGCAATAGTAAAAAGTTTACTATTTAAAACTGAAAATACATTCACACTATGTTTAATTGCAGGAGATAAAAAAGCTTCTCTTAATAAGATCAAAAAAACTTTGAATATAAAAGATGTTTCAATGGCATCTGCAGATGAAGTCAAAAAAGTTACTGGCTATACAATAGGTGGTGTTTCACCAGTAGGACATTTAGAAAGGATAAATATTTTAATTGATAAATCTTTAGAAAGATTTAATAAATTGTTTGCAGCAGCAGGCCATCCAAATTGCGTGTTTGAGATTAATTTCAAAAATCTTGAAAAAATTACAGAAGGTTCAATAAAAGATATAATAGAATGAAAAAACCAAAAACTTTTGATTATTTATTATTAATTGTATTAGCATTAATTTGGGCATCTGCTTTTTTTAATATTAAAATTGCAACATATTCTTTTGGACCTGTAACAATAGCATTCTTGAGAGTTTTTTTTGGAGCAATACCTGTTTTATTATTATGTTATTTTAAGAAAATTAAGGTTGAAGCTTTTTCAAAAGATTGGCATTGGTTTGCTATGATAGGCTTTATAAATTTGGTAGCACCATTTTTTTTGATAGCTTATGGAGTACAATCTGTTCAGAGTAACCTTGCAGCAATCTTAATGTCTACAACCCCATTAAGCTCAACTGTATTAGGTCACTTCTATACAAAAAATGAAAAGTTTAATTTTATAAAAACTTTTGGCATTTTGATTGGTTTTTCAGGTATACTTTATTTATTTTCAGATAATTTGTTAATTGATGAAAATAACTTTTTATCAGCATTATTAATTCTTTTAGGATCCACGTGTTATGTGGTTGGAGGTGTTCTAACTTTGAAAATTAGTAAGAAAAAAAATGAAAGTGTAACCAGCTCAATATTAATTTGGGCTATAATTATTTTACTTCCACTTGTTGTTTTTATTGAACAACCTTGGAAAGTTATTCCAAGAACTGATTCAACTATTTCAGTAATTTATTTAGGATTAGTCTCAACTGGTATTGCATGGCTTTTAAGATTTAGAATCTTAGTAAATAATGGGTTAATTTTCCAATCTCAGGTCTCTTATTTGATTCCAATATTTGGAACTATTTTAAGTTATATTTTTTTAAAAGAGTTAATTACGGTTAAAGTATTAATTTCATTAATTGCAGTTTGTATTGGTATCTATTTTGTTAGAAAAGCTGATAACAAACAAATTACTTAAGTGATGCAAAAGCTTTAATGTGAGAAGGCCTAGTTTCGCAACAGCCACCCAATATTGTAGCTCCTGCATCTTGAAATTTTTTAGCAAACTCTAGCATTTTTTCAGGAGTTAAATCTTCTCTTACACCAAGAAATTCATTAGGATTTCCTGTTTTACTTTTTTTATAAGCCCCCGTATAATTTGGTTTTGGATTAGTCTTTACAAATGCATTTAGCTTAAAACCAAAAGGTGTGTTTAAATTTTTAATTTCATTTAAATTTTGTTCATAATTTTCAGGAGATATACAGGACAATATAATACCGAGTAATTTGTCATGATTAATTGTGTTGATTATTTCAGAAATTTTTTCACCACTAGGTAAATTTGTACCCTCTGAAATATGTGCCCCAATAAGATAAGGTTTATTGAATTCCTTAATGCTGTTAATAGCAATTTTAAACTCTCTAACACTGCTTAAGACATCAAAATAGAAAAAATCTACATATGAATCTAAAAGTTTTGCTTGAGTATAGAAATTATCAGCAATTTCATTATTAGATCGAGTATCTGCTTCGTAAGTTAAGTATTGAGGGGGCAACCCTCCAGCAATTAATGTATTAGGATAAATTTTTTTTGCTTCCGCAGCAATTTCGCCTGCTTTTTTATTTAAATAATCAAATTTATCTTCAACATTATTATCTCTTAATCTTGTTTTTCTTGTTGTAAAAGTGGTTGTAACAATTACTTCTGCCCCAGCTTTAATGAAATCTAAGTGTGTGTCTAATAAAAGCTTATGATATTTTTCATTTAACAATGCATTAGCACTCCATAAAGTTCCATTGGGCTCCATACCTCTTGCAAGAAGCTCTTGACCCATTCCACCATCTAGTATTCTAGTATTTTTAAAAAAATTTAAATCCATTAATCCTCACTTTTTTAGTGCTTTAACTTTATGTTGGGCGCACAATATAGTTCAAATGCCTGCAGATTGATTACTTTGGGAAATTCCATTTTAGCTGTTTAGGCCCGCAATAGGATCAAATCGGCAATAGTATTTATAGTTTATTTTTTAATTTTGTAAACTATTTTTTATAGAGAATCTTTACATTAAATGAAAAAGATCTTCTTTCACCATCCACATTAAACGGATATGCGGTGTGCATGAGATAATTAGGAAAAATTATTAAATCTCCAATTTTTGGTACTATATTAAATATACTTTGACTAAGAAAATTTTTTTGACCATTAATAAAATCTATTGTTCCATTTGTTTTAATTTTTTTATTTTTAAGAAATTTATTTGAAGTCATATTTTTTGGTAATTTTATATAACCTACTCCGGATAAGTCACCATTATGATAATGAATTGGATTGTATTCATTCTTAAATTGTCTAACTACCCATAAATTTAATATTTTTATATCTTTAATATTTTTAATTTTTTCATTTCTTAAGAAAAGAAAAATATTCTTTTTTAATTCTTTAGGTAAATACTTATTAATAAATAAATTACTTATCTTTAATTCATTTTTAATCTGACTTGCTAATTTAGAACTATAATCTGTGAATTCGTTTTTAAATTTGTTATTAAATTCACTATTAAGTTTCTTAATAAATTTTTTTGAAACTTTTGTTTTTCCAATTGATGGGCCGAAAGGCTTAATATTTTTCATAGTTTTATACATTATAGAAATATTCTATAGCTCATTCTTATAGCAACAAAAATAACTAATAATGAAGTAATTATTGCGAGCATTCTGTTAGAGAAAATTTTTAAATTGATAAAATTTCCAAAAAAACCACCAATTAAAACACAAACTAATAAAGGCCAATAACTTACAATTTCAATTATGATAGAGTTTTTTGTGAGTTGACCAAGAATTCCTGAAATTGAATTAATTAAGATGAATAATGATGCAGTAGTCGCAATAACTTTTGGACGTTCTGCTTTAAGTAAAAAAAGTATAGGGCTTAAAAAAATACCACCACCAATACCTACTACCCCTGAAATTAAACCTAATACCATCCCAATTGAAAAGGATAAAAATAAATTTACTTTCTTAATTATTATATTTTCGTCCTCATAAGATTTATTATTAATAAGTAATAATATTCCTGCAATCGAAAGGACTAAAAATAACAATATTTCAAAAATTTGTTTTTCAATTACTAATGCTCCTCCAACGTAGGCTAAAGGGATTGATCCTATTAGAAATGGAATTAGTAATTTAAAATTATAGTTCCCAGCGCGTATGTAGTTAAAAGAGTTACCTGTAACGACTACAATGTTGCAAATGAGAGCAATTACTGGAAAAATATAATAGGGAATGTTCCATATTAATAATAATGCTAAATAAGTGGATCCGCCACCAAATCCAACACTGGAATATAAAATTGCTGTTACAAAAAATAATATTGATAATATAATCATTTTTAAAATTTTCTTATGAAAGTAAACATAGCAATATTGACTGTAACAGATACTAGAACATTTGATAATGATAAATCTGGAGCAATCTTAGTCGATAAAATTAAAGATGCAGATCATAACTTATTTGATAGAAAAATTTGTAAAGATAATAAAGAAGATATAGTTTCAATTATTAAAAAATGGTTAATGGTTGAAGAAATAGACGTTATCATAACTACTGGTGGAACGGGACTTACAGGTAGAGATATAACTCCAGAAGCCCTAGAGGAAGTTGCAGAAAAACATATTCCAGGATTTGGAGAGATTTTTAGAAATATAAGTTTAAAATCAGTTGGCACCTCAGCAATACAGTCTAGAGCATGCGCTGTATTATCTAATGGAAAATATATTTTTGCATTACCAGGTTCTTCGGGTGGAGTAACGGATGCTTGGGAAGGAATATTAAAACATCAACTTAATATAAATCATAAGCCCTGTAATTTTGTTGAACTTTTTCCTAGATTAAAAGAAAAATAATTATTTTTGATATTTTTCTTTCCATTCTGAATAAGGTATTCCGTATACATGTTTTCTTGCATCAGGATCTGAAATGGTTATACCTTTTTTTTCAGCTTCTTCTCTATACCATTTTGACAAACAGTTTCTACAAAAGCCGGCTAAATTCATAAGGTCTATATTTTGTACATCATTTCTTTCTCTCAAATGATTTATTAATCTATCAAAAGTTGCAGACTGCAATTCTTTTTTTGTTTTATCATCCATAAAATTTTAATATAAAACATATTATGAAACTTTCTGGTTCCTATCAAATCAAATTATCTAAGGAAAAAGTATGGGAGGCACTAAACAATCCTGAAATTTTAAAAAAATCAATTCCTGGCTGCGAAGAATTTACCAAAAATTCTGAAACAGAATTTACTGCTACTGCAACAAATAAAATTGGTCCCTTTAATGCCAGTTTTACTGGGGATATAGAACTTAAAGACCTTCAGCCTCCCGATAGTTATAAAATTTCTGGTTCTGGTAATTCTCCAGTCGGTTTTGCATCAGGAGAAGCAATAGTCAAATTAGAGGATCATGAAAATGGAACTAATCTTATCTATGAGGTTGAAGCAAATGTTGGGGGAAAAATTGCACAAGTTGGCTCTAGATTGATTGACATGACAGCAAAGAAAATGGCTGATATATTTTTTGGGAAATTTTCACAATTGATTGCACCCGAGGAAAGTTTGTCCAATGACAAATCAAGTGAAGAAAAAAATGAACATCAAGTTTCTGTAAAAACAAAAAAGAAAAATTCAAGAATCTTGATATATGCAGCTGTCACTCTAATAGTGGCTATTTTGATATATTCATTCTTCTAAAACTTAAAAAACATATAATTAAATAACAATAGTTCTAGTAGAAGTAGAAATATAAAAAAATTAGTAATTGATTCTCAAAATTACTTGTGATGTACTTACACTCTAATCAGGAAGGAGACGCTTGATGACAAAAGTAACATTAGAGGTAAATGGTAAAAACGTCAGTAAAGAGGTTCCAGACCATACGCTTTTATCAGTTTTCTTAAGAGACAATTTAAATTTAACAGGAACACATGTTGGTTGTGATACTAGCCAGTGTGGTGCATGCGTAGTCCACGTAGATGGAAAATCTATAAAAAGCTGCTCAACATTAGCAGCTGACATTAATGGTTCTAAAGTAACTACCATTGAAGGTTTAGCAAAGGATGGAAAACTTCATCCAATGCAAGAGGCATTTAAAAAAACACATGGGTTGCAATGTGGATTTTGTACACCAGGTATGGTTATGAGTGCGGTTGATTTATTAAAAACAAATAAAAATCCCAGTGATCAGGAAATTAGAGAATGGCTTGAAGGTAATATCTGCAGATGTACAGGATATCAAAATATAGTTGCCGCAGTAAAAGAAGCAGCAACAAAGATGTAATTAGAAAGGAGATGAAATGGCAAGTTTAGTTGGGTCTAGAGTAGAAAGAAAAGAAGATGGAAGATTTTTAACCGGCAAGGGAAGATATACAGCAGATATTAATATCGCAAACCAAACATACGCAGTTTTTGTCAGATCTCCCCATGCCAGAGCAAAAATTAAAAGTGTAGATACTTCAAAAGCTTTAAAATCAAATGGTGTAGTTGGAGTATTAACAGGTAAAGAAATTTCAGAAGATAAAATTGGTGGTTTAATTGCTGGATGGGCAATAAGAAGCGAAGATGGATCTGAAATGAAAGTTCCCGCAAATCCGCCTTTAGCAAAAGATATTGCTAATTTTGTCGGCGAACCCATTGCAGTTGTTTTTGCAGAAACTTTAGATGAAGCAAAAGCCGGAGCAGAAAAAGTAAAAGTTGATTATAAAGTTTTGAAAGCTGTTGTAGATCCTGCTGATGCAATGAAAAGCGAAGCTATTCATGATGGAGTTGATAAAAATCTTTGTTATGATTGGTTGTTAGGTGATAGAAAAGCTGTAGATGAAGCTTTTGCTAAAGCAGACAAAATTATTAAAGTAGATTTAATAAACAATAGATGTGTACCAAATGCAATGGAACCAAGAGCTTGTGTGGT
>MDTG01358225.1_pt1 | contig 16325 bp, 18 predicted proteins | sample 811421 | NCBI WGS metagenome assembly MDTG01 (sample SAMN05326645, study PRJNA326480) | marine metagenome | isolation source: seawater | place: Pacific Ocean: South East | collected 2011 | reverse complement strand
TGGTCAGGCTTTAAGAATTGATGGTATTACGCCCGCAGCTGTATATATTTTGTTGTCTCATGTCAAAAGAAAGTCTATTAAGCATATAGCTTGATTGATTCGAATTTTTTAAATTATTCCTGTTTAGAACCACTGAATGTTTCACGTGAAACATTTCCAGAATTAGAGCAGTTCCGTAAAACAATCTTAGAAAAAAATAAAGTAATTAATCTAATAAGCAAGGAAACAGAGAAAAGATCTCAGGAAAGACATATAATTGATAGCGCACAAATAATTGATTTAATTGACTTAAATGGATCAGTTTGTACTGATATCGGCTCTGGCTCTGGTCTGCCCGGAATTGTTTTGGCCATCATAATGAAACATAAAAAATCAGATATGAAATTCAAACTTTATGAAAAGAGTTTTCATAAGAGCAACTTCTTAAAAGAAGTAACTAATAGATTTAATTTAAATGTAGAAGTTTTTCAAAAAGATATTTTTAGTGAAAAAAATTTGAGTTCAGACATTATTGTTGCGAGAGCGTTCAAGCCTCTTCCAGTTATATTTGATCTTATAAAAAATAATTTCAAATTCTTTAATGAGGTGATTTTATTTTTAGGGAAAAGCGGAAGAGAAATCATAGAAAAAGTTTCGAAGGAATGGAAAATAGAATACGAACTGAAAAAAAGTATAACAAACGAGGAGTCTTTAATTTTAAAAATTAAAAGCTTAGAAAAAAAATGAAAGAAAAAATCATCTCAATAATAAATCAAAAAGGTGGCGTAGGGAAAACTACGACTGTCATAAACTTAGCGGCAGGTTTAAACATAAAAGGGAAGAGAGTTTTGGTAATTGATTTAGATCCCCAAGGAAATGCCACTACAGGTTTGGGATTGTCTAATTTAGAGAATTCTGAAAAATCTATATATAGTGTTTTGAATGGAACAAAAAAATTATCAGATGTAATTGAGAAAACTAATTTTGATAATATCGACCTAATTACATCCAATGTCGATTTATCAGGCTTAGAGGTCGAAACGGCTGGGGATAACAGGAGAGCCTTTATCTTAAAGGAGCAAATAATGACGTATTTAAATGATTCTAGCGGGTTATATAGCTATATATTGATAGATTGCCCTCCATCACTAAGCCTTCTTACAATTATGGCTTTAGTGGCATCGGACTCACTTTTAGTTCCACTTCAAACAGAATTTTTTGCTTTAGAGGGTGTTACACAACTTATGAAAACAATTGAGAGAATAAAAAATAATCTCAACCCAAAACTTTCAATAAGAGGAATTTTGCTAACTATGTTTGATAAAAGAAACAAGCTCTCAGGTGAAGTTGAAAAAGAAGCAAGAGACTATTTTAAAGAAAAAGTGTATCAAACTGTTGTACCTAGAAATGTAAGATTATCAGAAGCTCCCTCACACGGTATGCCAGTTTTATTTTATGATAAGTCTTGTCCTGGAAGTAAATCATATTTTAGCTTCACAGAGGAATTTATTAACCAAGAAAAAATAATGGAGAGCGCTGCATGACAAATACGTTTAAACTAAAAAAAGGATTAGGCAGAGGTTTGTCGTCCTTGATTGGGGATGATAATACCAATCCTAAATCAAATAAGGTTTCAATAAGTTCTTTGGTAAGAAATAAATTTCAGCCTAGAAAAAATTTTGATAAAGCAAATTTGGATGAACTAACAAATTCAATTAAAGAACGAGGTATTATACAGCCAATAATTGTCAGAAAAAAATCTGATAAATATGAAATTATTGCTGGTGAAAGAAGATGGCAGGCTGCACAAAATGCAGGTCTTCATGAAGTGCCTATAGTAGAGGTGGAGGCAGATGACTTAAAGTCCTTAGAGTTTGCTATCGTTGAAAATGTGCAAAGGCACGATTTAAATCCAATAGAGGAAGCAAATGGTTATAAGAGGCTTATTGATGAATTTAACTATGATCAGGAAAAAGTAGCAAGATTCATTGGCAAAAGCAGGGCTCACATAACCAACTCTATAAGATTGTTAAACCTACCAACTGAAATCATTAACCTAGTAGAGCAGAAAAAACTCTCACAAGGACATGCAAAAATTTTAGTAGGTCTTGAGAATGCTGTTACGATAGCTAAAAAAATTGTCGAAAAGAGGTTGTCTGTCAGACAGGCTGAGAATCTTGTCAAAATTTATAAGACAACAAAAAAATTTAAAGTATTAACCAATGACAGTAATATTAAAGCTTTAGAGAGAAGTTTGCAGGAGAAAACTGGTCTTCAAGCAAGAATACTTAACAAAAAAAATAATAAAGGTGTTTTGTCGTTTGAATATAAAAACGCGGATCAACTTGACCGATTAGTGATGGTTATAAAAGCTAACTATTAGTTTTGTTTGATGTTTCTAAAATTAAGTCAAAAATTAGATTATTAGAAAAGTCATAATTTTTCTTATATTTAACCTCAAGTTTTGTAATTTTTTCTAACAATTCATAAGCTTTTGTTGAGGACCAAATTTCCATTTGTTTTGCGATTTTTTCTTTGTCCTTCCAAAATATTGGTGGTTTAAACATATTTATTGATTGATCTATGTCACCAAATTTATCCATTAATTTTTTTAATTCGATAATCCTTTTTAACCTTGAAAGGAAAGATCTTATTAGAATAATTGAGTCGTTCTTTCCAAAATAATTATTATTAATAATTTTAATAACTTTAGAATGATTTTTTGTTAGACATTGATCAATTAATTCAAAATAATCTTCATCATCGTAAAAATTAATTAATTTTACAATTTCATATTTAGTAATTTTGCTTTTATTTAAACAAAAATTTAATATCTTATTTAACTCATTCTGTAAGTTTTTTCGATCCCCTGAACATTTTTCTAATATCAAGTTTATATTTTCTGATGAAATTGAAATACTCTGATTTTTAAAAAATTCGTTTGCAATTTTATAAAGTGAAATATGGTTATCTTGGTAGAACGCTATACAAACTAAATTTTTTTCTTTTTCAAATAATTGTCTTAATTTAGATTTTTTATCTAAAATTCCAGCTTTTAAAATAATTACTTTATTTTCAATCTCTCTCATTGTTAATTCTTTTAGTATTTCATAAAGTTTTGTAGTAACGTAATTTATTATTATTATTTTCTCATTTTCGAATAGAGATTCATTTAAGCAGTTTTCAAAAAAGGTCTCTTTATTTTCTAAAATTTGACCTTCGCTATATTTAATAATTTCACCTTTAAAACTTTTTAAAAATAAATCTTGGATAAGATCATCTTTATGACCTTCATTTTCTCCATAAAACAAGAAAAAATTTGACCTAGCATTTTTGATTTGAGTTAAATTAAATGACTTTAAAATCATTTTTAACGATTCATTAATAGAAAAACTATATCTTCACTTATTAGTTTTGACATATTTTTCACGTATTTTTTCTCTGTTTCTTTTTCAGCGATTTTTCTTTTCTTACTAGATAAAGATTTATTTTTGTTAATTACTTTTTTTATTACGGTCCCATCGACTAATGTAATTTGAATATTACACTCAACGCTTAAGTTATAATTGGAAGGATTACCCTTGTCATCTTTGCTGGTAATATTTTTTTTATAGCTTGTCGATATTACAAGATCATATCTTATTGAATTGTCTTTTGGAGTTTCATAAATCTTAAGATAATTTGAAATATGGTTATTTATACTTCTATCTCCCTGTATATTTAAGTTACCTATATAGAAATTAGTATTATCTCCTTTTTTTAGAGGGCTATAGCCACAACCAATTATGAAAAGGTAAATAAATAAAAAAATGATATTTATTGGTTTTTTCATTTTATATTAAAAAGTTTATCAGTCTGTTTTTTACGTAAAATTGTTTCTTTATTGTATTATCTTTTAAAAATTTATCAAAAGTTTTACCAGCTATAAGCTGTTTAACCAGAGTTTCTTCAGTTAAATCCTTTCTTACATTTATAACACCTCTTTTTTTACCATTAATTTGAACAACAATGTTTATTGTGTCTTCAATAAGAAATTTCTCTTCAATTTTTGGCCAAGTAAAATTTTTGACACTGAGCTCTTCTAGGCACTCACTGGAAAAATGAGGAACAACAGGCGAAATTGAAACTAAGAATTTAGAATATTCGGCTACTAAGTTTGAGTAATTTTCGTCACTTTTAAGTATTTGATTAAAAAAACTGCAAGCCTCGTGTATATTTGCAATGATAACATTGTAATGAAAATCAAATAAATTTTTTTCAACTTTATTTAAATATTTATTTATAAATTTTGATAGATCATCAGAGTTTTCACTCCCAGGATTTTTGGAAATTTTTTTAATTTTTTCATGAAGCAAAAAAAGTTTTTGTAAAAATTTATAGGATGCTAACATACCTGTATCAGACCATTGAACGTCCTTCTCAGGTGGACTGTCTGACAAAATAAATAATCTAACTGCATCTGCCCCATATAAATTAATCATTTTTTCTGGATCTATTGTATTTTTTTTGGATTTAGACATTGACTCTGATGGACCTACTTTAATTTTATTATTCTTATCATTCTTCAAAAAATAATTTTTCCCTTCATTTTCTACTTCGTCAGGACTTCTCCAATTATTCTCTTTATCTTGATATGTTTCGTGACAAACCATTCCTTGTGTAAATAATCCGTTAAATGGCTCTTTGATATCAAATTTTTTATTTTGATATGCTATGGCTCTCATAAAAAATCTTGAATAAAGAAGATGTAAAATAGCATGCTCAACTCCACCAATATATTGATCAACAGGCATCCAATAATTTATTTCTTCGATATCAAAAGGTTGGTCTTTATTATTCGGAGAACAAAACCTTAAAAAATACCATGAGGAATCAACGAAGGTATCTAATGTATCAGTTTCTCTAGTGTATAGCTTTCCACCGATGTTAACTTTTTTCCATTGATTAACATTTGATAATGGATTTCCTTTAGTATCTAGATTTATATTTTGAGGCAGTTTAACTGGCAGCTGTTCTTCTGGTACAGTTATGTATGAGCCCTTGTCATCATATAAAACTGGTATTGGACATCCCCAATACCTTTGTCTTGATACACCCCAATCTTTTAACCTGAAATTAATTTTCTTTTGTCCTAATTTTTTTTCTTCTAAGATTTTAATTGTTTCAATTATTGATTGTTCTGGTGCTTTTAAACCATTTAAGTATTCTGAGTTTATTATCTCCCCATCTCCCGTGTAAGCCTCATTAACTACTCTATAGTTATTGCCTTCACCCAAAGGTTTAACAACTGTCTTAATTTCTAAATTATATTTCTTCGCAAAATCAAAGTCCCTCTGGTCATGTGCAGGACAACCGAATACTGCCCCAAATCCGTAATCCATTAAAACAAAGTTTGCAAAATATACAGGAACAAGTTGATTTTCATCCAAAGGGTTCTTTGCTTTAAGGTTTGTTTTAAAACCTATTTTTTCAGCATTAGCTATAGATTCTTCCGTCGTTCCAGTCTTAGAGCAATTTTCTTTGAATGTTTTAAATTCTTTGTTTTCAGTATAGTTTTTGGAAAGAGGATGATCGATTGATAATGCTAAAAAAGAAAATCCAAATAATGTATCTGGTCTAGTAGTAAAACATTTAATTTTATCTACTGTGGGATCTCCAATAATTTCAAAGTCTATTTCACATCCAAATGACTTCCCGATCCAATTTTGTTGCATGATCTTTACTTTTTTTGGCCAAGATTCTAGATGATCTAATTCCTCCTGTAATTCGTCAGCAAATTTAGAAATATTAAAAAACCATTGACTTAGTTTTTTTCTCTCAACCACTGCTCCAGACCTCCAGCCCTTACCATCTATTACTTGCTCATTAGCTAGCACAGTCTCATCAATAGGATCCCAATTAACATAATTTTCTTTTTTATAAACCAAGCCTTTTTTTAACATATCAATAAAAAACTTTTGTTGATGTTTATAATAATCTTCAGAGCATGTAGAAATTTCTCGATCCCAATCAATTGATAACCCCAATTGTTTCAATTGATGTTTCATAGTTTCAATATTATTCTCAGTCCATAACTTAGGATCTTGTTTGTTTTGTTTTGCTGCGTTTTCTGCAGGCATTCCAAATGAATCCCAACCCATAGGATGAAGCACATTAAATCCTTTTAAGGTTTTATATCTAGATAATACATCACCAATAGTATAATTTCTTACATGACCCATATGTATCTTTCCAGAAGGATACGGAAACATTTCAAGGCAATAAAATTTTTTTTTGCTTTTATCTACTTTTGTTTTAAATGACTTATTCTTTTCCCATAAATTTTGCCATTTATTTTCAATTAATTTAAAATTATATCTTTCCACAATTAATAGCTAACAGTAGTCTTAGTTACTTTTATCTTCTTCAGGTACATCACCACCTACAGATTGTGATCCTACATAAGGGTTATCTTTTTTATTTTTTTCGATTGCTTCTTTCTGATATCTGGCAGCTTTTTTTAAAATATTACTTTTAAGTTTAGCAACTAGCTCAGTATTGTTCTGGTTAATTGTACAGTTTATCCCGTTATCCGTACATTGTTTAAGAAAAATTTTTACTTCTAATGCGTCTGATCTAATCTCGTTAGTTAAAAATCTTACAGAAATTTTTATAGATTCGTTTTGACTTCCTTTTTCACTATACCAGTCGGATATAATTATTCCTCCACTGTAATTTGCGTTTGTCAAAGGCATAAAATCTAATATATCAAGAGATGCTCTCCATAAAGGGTTTGAGCTTGCAAAATCATAAGTTGTTTTACCTATGCTTCCTCCCATAATTCTAAAACCCCTTCCTTCCTCAATATTTTTTTTTACTCTTTCCTTTGGATCAGAAGGAACATTTCTTGCATCAACCGGTTTGTATTTAAATGGACCGCATGCAGTTTGAAAAATAAGAGTAGATATTATTAAAAAATGAGAAATAAATTTCATTGGTTTTTCAAATATTTTTCCTTGTTTATTTTAATTTTAACATTAATTTTAAGTGATATACCAAAATTAAGTCTTATATTAAAAAAAACTACAATTTAAAGGCTATTTTGAGTGATGTAATAATGCAACACCTTATCAAAATATGATTATATTTGATGAAGATCGATATTAAGAAAGCATTTATTTGCTATAAATACTGCAGTTTATAATTAATTATAACACAAAGGAGTATATTATGAACAAACTAACAAAAGTTGGTTTAACTGCTTTGGCATCTACTTTAATCGTTTCTTCAGCAAATGCTGCTGATTGGAGCATAGCGGGTGGTGCATCAATAAGTTATACTAACATTTCAAACACATCTGGGAACAACGCATTCTCATTTGGTGACTCACTAACATTCAGTGCTAGTGGTGACCTAGACAATGGAATGGCGATCTCAACATCAATGGAACTTGATGGTAACTCAATGGATGACAGAAAAATTGCTCTTTCATCTGATGAAATGGGAACTGTTTCAATCACTAGTTCATTAACAGCTGGTGGTATCGGTAGAATTGGTGACAAAGTACCAAATGCTGCTGAAGAAGTATATGACATAACTGACGGAACTGACTACGGTTTAGCTTCTCAGAATATTTCATCTACAAACCAATTAGGTTGGGTTTCTCCTGACTATAACGGTCTAACAGTATCTGTTGGTTACACAGCATTAGATGCTGCTGCTGACAGTTCTTGGACTTTAGAGTACGACGCATCATCTTTGATGGATGGTTTAGCAGTCGGATATGGTCAAGCTGAAAACGGATCAACTTCAGAAGCTGAAACATTATACGTAACGTATGCTGTTGGCGGTTTATCTGTAGGTTACCAAGACACTACTTACGATGTAAGTGCTGCTGGTGGATCTGATGAAGATGCTACACACTATGGTGCATCTTTTGCAGTTAACGATGACTTATCAATTTCAGTTGGTAGACAAGATGTATCAATTGGTACTAATGCGTCTGACGAAGAAAACACAGGTGCTTCAGTATCTTATACAATGGGATCTATGAGTTTCACTGCATTTGCTAACAAAGCATCAAATGTTGGTGGATCTGCTGGAACAGACACAGAAGCTAAGGGTGTAACAGTATCGTTCTCATTCTAAGTTTAGTCTTCTAAATTTTATAAAAAGGCCTCAATTTTTTGGGGCCTTTTTTTTTTCTTCAAAATATTTAATTGCAGCAAATCCTTGAAACTTAGATTGTTTTAATAACTTTATATTTATTTTGTCAATTCCACCCAACGCAATTTTCGGACCTTTAAACAGCTCAGTCAATTTTTGGACTTTGTATAAACCTAAAGGGGACCTGCCTTTTTTTTTAAATATTGGTGATATAAATAATTCTTTTATTTTTTGACTTTTTTTACAATTTATCTCAAATTGATTATGTGCTGATCCTATTATTTTAAATTTTTTTTTTAATAAATAATTATTATGTCTAAGGCTATTATTGAATGCTGAAATATAAACGCCATCAAGATCAAGTTTAATTGCTAATTTAAAATTATTAGCTATGAAGAATTTTATATTATTTTTTTTGCAAAAATTAGCTATTTTGACAACCTCCTCATTATTTTTTTGACTATGTTTACTTCTCCATATTAAACATATATTTCTATTCAAATTTACTAATTTGCTTAGATCAAAAGAATCTATAAAATAATATTGTTTTAAATTATGAGTATACATTTTTCAGTAAAAAATTTAATTGATTTACAAGAAGAAGTTAACAAAAAAATTAACGACTTAAAAATCTATAACTACAAGCCAAATATTATTGCTGTGTCAAAAACGTTTCCTATAGAAAAAATAAAACCTCTTATAGATTATGGACATATTCATTTTGGTGAAAATAAAGTTCAAGAGGCTGTAGAAAAATGGACAGGTATAAAAGAAAAAAATCCAAAAATAAATCTTCATATGATAGGTAAACTGCAATCAAATAAAGTTAAATTTGCAGTGAAAATATTCGACTATATCCATTCAGTTGATAGCATTAAGCTTGTTAAAAAAATTGCAGAAGAGCAAACGAAATTAAATAAAAAATTAAAAATATTTATTCAAGTAAATTTAAATAATGAAGATCAAAAATCTGGAATTAGCAAAGATCTTGTAGACGATTTGTATGAAAGTTGCGTTGAGTATAATCTGGATGTTTTGGGATTGATGTGCTTACCCCCAATCGATAAACCACCAGGAGAATTTTTCTTGATGTTAAAAAGAAAAAAAGATGAACTCAAACTAACGTCCTTAAGTATGGGTATGAGCAATGATTATCTTGAGGCTATTGTTCACAATTCAAACTTTCTGCGAATAGGATCTAAGATTTTTGGATCTAGAGACTAGTTTTTAATCTCAATTTTTGAATTTTTTGAAACCATTTTCAATAAAATTAGAAAATCTTTTTTTATAAGTCCAATGCAACCCAATGTAGGACGGTAACTTTTTGTTAAGTGTAAAAATATTGCACTCCCTTTATTTTTTACAGTTCTAAGATAGTTGTAATGTATTGGTATGAGAAGATCGTATTTATAATCTTTTCTAAAAATTTTTTCGTGAGATATCTTAGTTTGTTTTCCAACTCTAATTAATTTATTATAATACATACTATTCGAATCATTACACCACCCCATATTTTTTTTTATAATTCTTTTCCTCAAATTTGTTGTGATTTTATAGTTTCTATCTTTTCTAAAATACAAATCTCCAATAGAGAAAGTACCAAATGGTGTAGATCTATCTCCTTCCAATTTATTTTTTTTAATTCCCGCTTTCCCAATGCAGCATTTTAGTTTAAATTCAGATATATAAATTTTGTTTTTTTTATATCGTATAATCATTTGTAATGAGCAACTTTAATTTAATAATATATAAAAATATATCATTGTATAATTTACTAAAAGAATTAAATGAATTTTTTACATATGATCTAAAAAATCACGTGGAAGATATGGAAAATCTTATAAAAATTATAAACGAAAATCCAGAGTTTTTAGTGATAACAGACAATAAAATTAATAATAAAATTAATCATATATGTATTGATAAACCTGTAAAAATTAAACTGCTACTGGAGAAAATAAGTATTAAGTTATCTAAATTAAATTTCAAAAATAAATCGAACCTTATGGTTGGAGAATACACTCTAGATATAAACTCAAGGTTTTTATCTAAAAATCACAATGAACTTAAACTAACTCAAAAAGAAGTTGAAATTATATATTATCTTAAAAACTCTGAATATGACCAACCACCTGAAAAATTGCAAAAGGAAATATGGAATCACTCAGATGGAGTAGAAACACACACAGTTGAAACTCATATTTATAGATTAAGAAAAAAAATAAACGAAAAATTTAAAGATAAAAATTTTATCATAAATAATAAAACAGGATATAAATTAAAAAATTGAAAAAAAGAAATTTTATAGCTAAGGATCTTTTATCTAAAAAATTTAGTCAAAAAAAAGTTAAGCCAAAAAAAGGTAAAGGAAGTTTCAAAAGAAAAAAAAGATAAGCTCTATATTAAATATTTAAAGTCTAGCACCAATTTGCTGTATTATTTTGGAAGACATTTCAGTACCCTTTTCTAAACTTGCCTTAATAGATAACTTATTTACATGACCATGAAGAAACCCAGCTGCAAATAAATCACCGGCTCCAGTTAAATCAACAATATTCAAATTCTTTTGTACGCCGCATTCAAAAACTTCTTCTCCACTTATTGCAACGGCTCCATGCTCACCTCTAGTAATGATTATTAATTTTCCAAGTTTTTTTGAAAAGTCTAATACATCTTTAAAATTTTTGGCATCGATTAATGACATAATTTCTTGTTCATTGGCAAATGTAATATCCAATTTATTTTTAACCAACTCTAAAAAATGCGACTTATGCCTATCAACACAAAATTGATCTGAAAGTGACATTGCTACTTTATTTGCATTATTGATTGCTTTATCAAAAGCTTTCTTTGGTTCACCTTCATCCCATAAATAACCTTCTAAAAAAATTATTTCACTTTTTTTTATTGCATCTGCATTAACATCATTTTCGTTTATTTTTCCGGCAGTACCTAAAAATGTACACATCGTTCTTTCAGAGTCTGGTGTTACCAATATTAAACATGTTCCAGTCGGTAATTCTTCTTTTTTCTTAGTATAGAAATATTTAACATTCTCTTTTTTCAAGCCCTCTTCATATTTATAACCAAATTCATCATCAGATACTTTTCCTATAAAACCTACATCATTACCCAGTTGAGATATGCCAACTATAGAATTTGCAACAGATCCTCCAGAGACAGTTTTTTCTACTTTAAGATTTATTATTAATTTTTTGAATTCATTTTCATCAAAAAATAATTTCATTGTACTTTTTGTTAAATCATTTTGAGTAATAAAATTATCATCCACCTTACAAATTACATCGACAATTGCATTACCTATTCCCAAAATTTTCATAATTATGCTTTCTTGGTTTTTAACGGTTTTTTTCTATTAGGATAACAACTGGTACAAATTTTACAAGTTATTCCATAGCAATCTCTAGCTTTACAAAATTCCCTTCCATAATAAATAATTTGTAGGTGAAGTTTATTCCAATATTTTTTTGGAAATAGACGTTTTAAATCTTTTTCAGTTTGTACAACATCTTTTCCACTTGTAAGCCCCCATCTTTGCGCCAATCTATGAATATGTGTGTCTACTGGAAATGCTGGATATCCAAATCCCTGGGACATAACAACACTAGCTGTTTTATGTCCTACACCTGGTAATTCTTCTAACTGCTCAAAAGTTCTTGGTACTTTGCCTTTATATTTTTCAACTAGAGTCTTTGAAAGATTATAAACACTTTTGGCTTTAATTCTAAAAATGCCTATACTTTTTATTAATTTTTCAATCTTCCTTCTACCAAGCTTAACAAAGTGTTCTGGCTTATTATATTTTGGATAAATATTTTTTGTAACTTTGTTTACATTTACATCAGTACATTGGGCAGACAAAAGAACTGATATTAATAAAGTAAATATATTTCTATGTTTTAGAGGAATAGAGGTTTTAGGGTAAGTTTTATTTAAAATCTTAAGAACGACTTTTGCTCTTTTAAACTCGTTCATTATTCAAAGTTTAAAAGGTTACGCATTGAATAAAGACCTGGTTTCCTATTAATTAACCATTTTGCAGCAGTCAAAGCTCCTTCAGAATAAAGAGTTCGATCGAATGCCGCATGATTAAGTGTAATAATTTCTTTGCCGTTAGAAAATTTTACTTCATGCTCTCCGACAATTTCGCCTTTCCTTATGGAGTTAAAATTTATTTTTTTTCCATAAGGAAAAAATTTTCTATTTAGATATTTTTTTCCTATAAGACTGTAAAAATCTTTATTTTTACCTACCGCAATACCTTTTCCCAACATTAAGGCAGTTCCTGAAGGAAAGTCTTTTTTGTATTTATGATGAACTTCAAAAATTTTACTACGATAATTTCTTCCAAGAGAGGCTGATGTAATTTCAGTTAGATACATCAATAAATTAATACCCAAACTCATATTTCCCGCTTTTAAAATAGGTATTTTTTTTGAGTAATTTTTAATTATATTTTCTTCTTTTTTGGTGAAACCAGTTGTTCCTATTACAACCCTTTTTCTTAATTTAGAAGCTATTTTTAATACATTTAGTGTGCATTCTGGAACTGTAAAATCAATTATGACGTCAGCTTTTTTAAATGTTTTTTCATCATTTAAACTTATATTTATTCCATTAATTTTTTTATTAATTAGTCTATTTTCAGTAAGAACTGTAATTACAAAATTTCTATTAGACTTTACAGACTTAATTATCTGTTTCCCCATTCTTCCCAAGCAACCTGTAATTGCTAAAGTAATTTTCTTTTTCATTTAAAACCACTTTCAAATTATCAATAAAAATATTGAATACAAGCAATTTTCAGGTTTCGTAACGTAGTAGTTTTAAATCGTTTCCGTAATATTGATTCATTTTACTTAACATTTTGTCATCTAACAAATTTTTCCAATTATTTTTTGGTCCAAGATAAAAAAATTCTCTCTTACTATTATTTAACGGTGAGTTTACACTTTCTTTAAATTCACCTTTTTTCTCACTATTTTTCATATTTTCAAAACTTGTAGAATTAATAGCATTTTGAAATTTTTCTTCATCAATGTTGTCTTCATGGTTTGATAGTACATTTGTAAATGAGATTAACTGTCTAAATGTCTTCTCTGGGTGTAAAATCATATCTTCGTATCTAATTAGAATTTTTTTAAATTCATTCATTTTGGTCCATGAGCTATAGTTAATTTTCCACGAAGAAATAAATTGATTTCTTGAAAAAATTTTATTTTTATTGGTTAAAATAATATTTCTATCATTCATAAAATCAAATGCCTCCTCATATGTTGAAAAATCCATATGGTTTTTAAGAGATGTAATCACATTTCTTGGGTCACGAACTACATAAATAACACCTCTTGTAAATTTAGGAGTTGTGAATGGATGTTTACCAATAGTAAGCATTGCATTGTGAGTTTTTAAAAATATTATCTTGTTGTCTTTAATGAATTTTTCTTGCGACTCTTTCCAATAATAATGAATAGTATTTTCTTTAATATTTTTTCCAATTATTTTTGCGTTAGGATAATCTGGTATTTGCTCTAATTGTTTTGTATCGTAAACACCATCTTGTGTATAATAATATGCAGATAAAAAAGCTCTAACCCACGTATTTCCACTTTTTGGGTATGATGCAATCCATATAATCATTTATAGTTCGTAATTTAACTCCTCAAGTTCCTCTGAGAAATTTTCATTAATACTTTTAATTGTATTTTTATCTAACAATTTTTTCCAGTTATTTTCAGGACCTAAAAAGAAAAAATCTTTATATTTATCTGTTTTTTCGGATGGCATTTTCTCATCGAATTGACCGTCCTTTTCAACTTTTTTCATGCTTTCAAAATTGGTAGTTGATATAGCATTTTTAAGTTTTTTTTCATTTATATCTGCATTCTGTTTTAATATTTTATTTGTAAATAAAATTAATTGTCTAAAAGTATTTTCAGGATTTTTAATTAAATCTTCGTATTTTACTAAAATTCTGTTGTAATTATTTTTTTTAACCCAGGAAATATAATTTATTTTCCATGAAGAGATTATTTGACTTTTTGCGTAATCATTATTTTGTCCCCAAATATAGTTTTCTTTGTGTAACATAAATTTTAATGCAACATCATATGTTGGAAAGTCATAATGGTTTTTGATTGATGTAACTACATTTCTTGGATCTCTTACAACGTAAATTGTTCCTAGGGTATATTTTGGAGAGGTAAACTCCCTATCAAAAACTTTTAATAATGCATTATGTGTTTTAAAAAATCTAACTTTTTTACTCTTTAAAATTTTTTTCTGAGATATATTCCAAAATTTATATATTTCACCATATTTAATTTTATGATTCTCTGCAAAAAGCGTTTTATTCGGATAATCCTCAATAAGTTTAAGTTTTTTTGGATCAAAAATTCCGTCTTCAGTAAAGTAATATGCAGATAAAAAAGCTCTAACCCACGTATTTCCACTTTTTGGGTATGATGCAATCCATATAATCATTAATTAATTATATTAGATTAATTAAGTACAATCTAGTTTTTCCAGAAACTTTTTGCCTTTTCAAAAAATTTTTTAATACTTGGGTTAGATTTTTCGTTTTCAATCTCTCTAAATTTTTCTAATAGTTCTTTTTGTTGATTATTCAAATTTACTGGAACCTCAGTATTTACTTGAACATAAAGATCTCCAAACCCACCTCCTCTCATCTGAGGCATCCCTTTCTCTCTCAACCTAAATTGTTTACCTGTTTGTGTTCCAGCTGGTATTTTGATTTTTGCTTTACTTCCATCAATTGTAGGAATCTGTATCGATGTTCCAAGGGCGGCATCAGCAATCGAAATTGGAAATTCAAAAAATAAATTTTCTTCTGATCTTTTAAACAAATCATGTGAATGAACGTTTATAAATAAATATAAATCTCCATTGCCTGCTCCTTTAGATCCAGCCTCACCTTTTCCAGAAAGTCTAATCCTAGTTCCATCATCAACTCCTTTTGGGATTGTTACAGACAGTCTTTTAGTTGCTTGTTTTTTTCCTTGCCCACCACAGTTTACGCAAGGGTGAGTTATTTCTTCACCTGCTCCACCGCACTGTGGACAAGTCTGTTGAACTGTAAAGAAACCTTGACTCGATCTTACTTGACCTCTCCCATTACACATAGAACACGATCCAACCTCATGTCCCGGTTTTGAGCCACTACCACTACAAGTATTACATTTTTCTGAGGTAGAAAATTTTATGTCTTGTTTTTTACCTTTATATGCCTCTTCTAGAGTAATTGATAAATCATATCTTAAATCAGAACCTCTGTAGTTTGCTCTTCTTCCTCTTCTACGTCCACCAAAACCTTCACCAAAAAAATCCTCAAAAATATCTGAAAAGTGCTCAGAGAAATCAAAATTAGAAAATCCCCCTTGCCCTCTTCCTCCATTTTCAAAGGCCGCATGTCCAAAATTATCATAGTTTTGTTTTCTCTCAGAATTTGAGAGAATATGATAAGCCTCAGATGCTTCTTTAAATTTTTCCTCCGCTGCTTTGTCGTCAGGATTTTTGTCTGGATGATATTTTACTGCGAGTTTTCTATAAGCTGATTTAATCTGGTCTGCAGTTGCAGATTTGTTTACACCTAAAACTTCGTAGTAATCTCTTTTTGCCATAAATTAATTATAGACAAATAGTTGTTTTAAGCGCTTTTCTCTTTATTTTCGTCTTTTACTTCCTCAAAATCGGCATCAACAACATTGTCGTCTTTTTTATCCCCTTTTTTTGTATCATTTTTATCTTCAGGTTTAGCACTTTGCTGCGATTTATATATTGCTTCACCTAGTTTCATTGATGCTTGAACAAGATCTTGAGTTTTTTTCTTAATTTCTTCTACATCAGTTCCTTTTAAAGCGTTTCTTAAATTTGCTGATGCATCTTCAATTGCTTTTTTATCTGCATCTGAAACTTTTGATCCATGTTCTTTAAGATTTTTTTCAGTCGAGTGAAGGAGTGTATCGGCTTGATTTCTGGAATCTACCGCTTCTCTTTTTTTCTTATCTGCATCTTTGTTAGCTTCGGCTTCTTTAACCATTTTATTTATTTCTTCATCACTTAACCCACCAGAGGCCTGAATTTGGATTTTTTGTTCTTTTCCAGTTCCTTTATCTTTTGCAGAAACATTTACTATTCCATTAGCATCTATGTCGAATGTT
>MDTG01440744.1_pt1 | contig 16327 bp, 16 predicted proteins | sample 811421 | NCBI WGS metagenome assembly MDTG01 (sample SAMN05326645, study PRJNA326480) | marine metagenome | isolation source: seawater | place: Pacific Ocean: South East | collected 2011 | reverse complement strand
TTTTGCAAATTCTATTTCACTATATTTTTTATCATTGAAATCAAAAGTGTATGATTTATATTTTTTTTTTGAATAGTTCATCAAGGCTGATAAAACTGCTGAGTCAACACCCCCAGAGAGATGTACACCAGCTATTACGTCAAAATAATTATGTTCTTCAAAAGAATTTACGATTCTCTCTTTAAATTCCTCGATATAAAATTTAAATGAATTATTTTTCTTATCAAGATTTTCTTCTATATGATTTTCTATATGATAATACTTTTTCTCAATAATCTTATTTTCAATTATTTCTAAATAGTGAGAAGCTTTAACTTGATAAATATTCTTAAACCAAGTTTCATCTGTTGAGTTAATTAAACCTTGTTTAAAAAATCTATATGCCTCTTTTTCATTTATTTGATCCTCATTTTTATCTGCAAGCCCCTTAATTTCTGATGAAAAATAAATTTTATTATTTTTCCTGGTATAGTACAAGGGTTTAATACCAAATCTATCTCTAATCAAAAAAACTTTATTATTTCTTAAATCAATAATACAGATCGAAAACATCCCCTTTATTTTATCGATAAACGAAATTCCGAACTTTTCATAAAGATGAATAATAATTTCACCATCACCTTCAGAAAAAAATTGAGCTTGAGGAAAGTATTTTTTTTTTAATTCTTTAAAATTGTATATTTCACCATTATATATTAATTGAATTTGTTTATCTTTTGACATCAACGGTTGATTAGATCTATCACTTAGATCTATTATCTTTAAACGTAAAAAACCAAAAATTCCTAATCTATTTTGAAAAATATTTTTTTGATCAGGACCTCTATGCGCAATAGAACTTACAATTAAATTCAATTTATTTTTGTCAGAGGGTCCATCAAAGGGTAAAATTCCTGCAATTCCGCACATCAGAGAATACTTGTATTTTAATTTGTCTTTTTTAGGACAATATTTATAATTAATAAATATCGTTAATTGCTTTTATACTCAAATGGTTAATAATCAATAAATATGTTTGTATTAGCACTAAATAAATAATAAAAAATAGTCTATGAACTTTTTCTTTGGAGTTAATCAAGGTGATATTCAGTCAAAAATTTCAATACCCAAATTTCAAAACTCTGGAAAACTAAAAAAAGAAAACCGGCTATATTCAGCTAAGATTGACAATAATAAGTGGATAATTGAAAAGGAAAGCCCATCTGAAACTTCAAATTTCTTTAAAGTTAATGATACCGAAATTGACAACCATAAGATATATTTTCTTGCAACAGACCTTGAAGTGAAAAATTTTTTTAAAAATAGTTATGGGGATTGTTTATTAGATTTAAACACTTTTTCAAATACATCCCCATCATTTAGATGTAATTTAAAGGTAATTAAAAAAAATAAAGGATTTTCTTCTTATCAATCTGAGTATCCATTTGAAATGACAAAAAAAAAGGGTAGTATTTTGTCGTCTTTGTATTTACTGACCAATCAAAATGCTAGCTCAAATTATCTATTACTGAGAAATATTTTTTATAAACCCATTATAGAAGAATTCCAACTTTATATAATTGATATTAAAAAAAAGGAAATATTATTTAAAGAAAAAATTAAATCAAACTATTCAAATCTTGTTAAAATCGACAACAAATTTATACGAAAAGACTCATATATTTTTGCTTCAGGTTACTTGGGAATTCCAATTTATTTATCTGAAATGAATGGTAATTTGTCTTTTGAGCATACGCATCCCCCTCATACTTATATTCTTAACAAAAACAGACATGAAGTTGTTGGAAACTTTAAAAAAAAAATATATGAAATCATTAATCAATAAAATTCTTTTAAACGATAAAATAACAACATTGAGAAATAGCTTTAAGATTAAGCCAGTTAAAATGAACAAATATACCTCCCGAAATATTTCCATTTCAGATGCATTTTTGTTTAGAACAGATCAGAATTTTTTAACTTTTTTTAGATTTAGCGATATTCTAGATATTTTCTACGATGTAAAGGACTCAAAAGTTGAATTGGTCTTTTTTGATAATCAAAATGAATTTATTAAAAAAATGAATATAGAAAAAATTCAAAAGCTTAACGAAATATGTATTGATAAGAGTTTTTTAGATAACAAAGAAACTTTTGGACATTTTTATATTTTTCATGATCATAAACAAAAAGATTTAGATAATTTGCTATTAAGCAATAGGTGCTACCTAGGTTTTTCAAAATTAGGAAAAAACCCTTCATTTGTTCATGGAAATAGTTTTGTAAAAGGAAAAAATTTTAAGAATGGTGAGATTGTATCTAATTTCGTTAAAACATCTCTTTTTAAAAATTATAAATACAATGTCCAAGAGGACTTTTCAGAAGTAGATAGGCTTGAACTTTTTTTTAATAATCCCACTAATAAACCAATCAAACTAAGTGTAAATAATTTAGATTATCTAATTAAGCCTGATAATGATTTAATGGTGAAAATTTCAAAAACTGAAAAAGTAGAAATAATCTCAAATTGTACTCAATTAAGACCGCTTGTATTCACATTTAAAGATAATTATTATGATGTACATCATTGTTAAATTGATTATTTGGTAAAAAATGAAAAAAAAATCAATATATAAAAAATTTGTAACATTAAGAGAAGCGGAAGATTTAGCAAAAAAAAAAATCAACAAAAAAATATTCAATTGGTTACAATCAGGTGCAGAAGATAATTATACTACTCTCAAAAATGTAAATGACTTAAATGCTATTAAAGTAAAGCCTTTTCATTTAAAAAAAGTTAAAAAAATTAACTTAAATACTAATTTTTTTGGTAAAGAGATTTCATCACCTTTAATCTTGTCTCCAATGGGTCATCAGACTCAGTTTCATAAAGAGGGTGAAGTTGAGACTGCAAAAGGTGTCTCTAAAGTAAATACTGTTGGTGTTTTTGGCACACAGGGGAGAATGAGTCTTAACGATATTAGAAAAAAAAATAAAAAAGCCGATATATGTTGGACTATCTTTCCATTTGGCTCACTTAAGTGGGTCAATGATCAGATTAAGAATGCTGAAAAGAATAACTGTTTAGCGATTGTATTATGTATTGATGCAAATATAAGATCACACAGATATTTAGATAGAGAATCCAGGTATGACGCAAGAACTGTTGGAAAAAGAACCAATCCAAATCCACCTAATCAAGAGCAAGCTCTATTTTATGATTGGGAATTAGTTAAATTTATAAAAAAAAGAACAAAGCTTCCCCTTATCATAAAAGGAATTTTAACTTCAGAGGATGCTCTTAAATGCATCAAGTTAAAATGCGATGGATTGTGGATATCCAATCATGGGGGAAGAATGTTTAATTCTGGTATAAGCGGTGTAGAGGCATTAATAGAAATAAGTAAAACCTCAAGAAAGAAAAAGATTAAAATTATAGTTGATGGAGGAGTTAGAAGAGGTTCCGATATACTTAAACTCTTATGTTTAGGTGCAGATTATGTAGGTATTGGTAGACCAGCAATTCATGGGCTAATTTCTGATGGAAATATTGGGGTTCAAAATATATTTAAAATTTTAAATAATGAGTTAATTACATCAATGACCAATGGTGGTTTTAAAGATTTTTCAGAGTTTAAAGTATCAAGGGTAAAATTTTGAAGAAGAAGCTTAAAGTAATTTGTATTATTCCAGCTCGCGGTGGGTCTAAAGGAATAAAGATGAAAAATTTACAGCGAGTAAACAATAAACCATTGATATATTTTCCAATTATGGCAGCAATTAAAAGTGGAGTTTGTGACAAGGTTTGCGTTTCTACTGACTCTCAAAAAATTGCCAGTATTTCAAAAAAATACGGAGCAGAGGTCCCATTCCTTAGAAAAAAAAAATTTGCGAAAGATTTTACAACAACCGAACAAACATTGAAAAATGCTTTGATAGAATTTGAAAATTTCTATGGAGAAAAGTTTGATATTTGTGTTTTTTTAACTTCTACAAACATTTTTAGAAAAATTAGTTGGATAAAAAGAGCAGTTTCTATAATAAAAAAAAATAAAAAATATGATAGTGCTTTTTCAGTTCATAGAATGTACAAACATTTTTGGCATACTAAAAATAAAAAATTTCAAAAAATTGCAAAGTGGATGGAGAGTTATACCTCTCGTCAAATAGCACCTAAGTTATTTAGGGAAGATACTGGTTTAGCCAGTGCATCAAGATCTTACCTTTGGAGAAAAGGAAAAAGAATTGGAAAAAAAGTAAAATTAATAATTAATCATGACAGTTTTACAGGTATAGATATTCACGAAAAAAGAGACCTAGAATTAGCAAATTTTGCCATTAAATATTTAGTTAAAAATAAATTGCATAAAGATATGATTACATGATTAAGATTTCAAAAAAAGATGCTATAGCAATTTTTGCTTTTAATAGACCATCACATTTAAGACGTGTTCTTATTAGTTTAGAAAATTATAAGATATCTAATGCATATGTTTTTTTAGACGGTCCAAAGAATACTAAAGATAAAACACTTCAAAGTGAAATTATTTTTCAAATTAAATTCAACCCATTTATAAAACTAAAACTTATAAGAAGTAAAAAAAATAAAGGTTTGGCGAATTCTATTTTACAAGGAATAAATTTCTTATCAAAAAAATATGAAAACATAATAATTTTAGAGGATGACTGCATACCTAGGAAAGAATTTTTTTTATTTATTAACCAAGTTAAAAAGAGGAGCTATTTTAAAAAGAATTATAGTCCAATCTGCGGATACCAGTTTCCTCAACTAATTGATAAAAAAAGTTATTTGCAATCAGTTTTATTGAATTACTTTAATCCATGGGGCTGGTGTGTTAATTCAAATTTATGGACTGATTATATAAAATGTTTAAAAAAAGGTCATATCAAATACAATGATAAATTAATGAGCAAAATATCAAAAATATGTAAAAAAAAAGAAAATAAAAAGATTTGGTCAAAAAAATTTATGGAATTTAATTTAATGAAAAATAAAAAGATTATTTATCCTAATAAGTCTCTGATTAAGAATATCGGTTTTGATGGGAGTGGAATAAACTCATCTATTACGAATAGATTTAACACAATATACTCAAAAATAAATTTGAAAAGTGCAAAAATAAATTTTAAATATGACAAAAGATTACAAATCAAACAAAAAAAAATTTTAATGGAAAGTATAAAATATTTTTTTTAAATGAATATTCTAATTTTAGGTTTTGGAACTGTTGGAAAATTTTATTTTGACATTTTAAAAAAAAATAAAAAAATAAATAAAATTTTTATCTGTAATAATTTTAAATTACCCAAAAATCCTAAATACATACAAATAGATTTTAATATTAAAAAAATTCAAAAAGAAAAAATTAAAAACGCAATAGTTTGCACACCCTCAAATTTACATTATGCGTTTTCTAAAAAATTATTAAATAATTCAATTAATTTATTAATTGAAAAACCCTTTGTTTTAAAATTAGATCATGCCTACGATTTAATAGATAAATCACAAAAAAAAAAAGTTAAATGTTGGGTTGCATTTCAAAATAGGTGTAATTTAGCAATTCAAAAAGCAAAAAAAATAATTTCTAACAAAAAACTTGGAAAAGTTTTTTTTGTAGATTGTAGTCTATTTTGGAGGAGAGATCTTAAATACTACCGTGTATCTTGGAGAGGTAGATATAAAAGTGATGGAGGAGTTCTTGCCAACCAAGCAATACACCTATTAGATGCTGTTTTATACATTTTTGGAAGAATTATAAATTTTAACGGCATTATCAAATTTAATAAAAAAAAATTAGAAGCTGAAGATTTAATCTCATTAAATTTTGAGCATAAAAATGGGATAGTTACAAACTTTAAAGCTACTACTAGGGCTGACTCAAATTACAGATCTGCAATGGACATATTAGGTGAAAGAGGTAGAGTGTTAATAGAAGGTATTAGTTTGAATAATTTCATGACTTTAACTAAAAACGATGTTAAAAAAGATAAAAAAAACTCAGAAAACTTTTCTACTGGGGTCGGACCTACAGGCGCCATGGGAAATGGTCATAAAAAGATTTTATCCGAATTTCTTAACAATAATTTAAAAAAGTCCTCTTTTGATTTGGAAATTCAAAAAAATTTACATAGTTTAGAGGTGATTCATTCAGTTTATAATTATTCAAACTCAAGAAATTCTTTGACCAAAGTGAAGAATAGGCAAAGTAAACTAGGGATTTGATATGAAAAAAATAAGTATTATTAAAAAAAAACTATCTAATAAAGAGCCAACCAAAGATATTAGTCGTGATGATTTAAAAAATAAAATTCCCTTAATAAAATCTAACAAAGTTAATCACGTCAAAATATCTAAAGGATTAGTATTTGGTTCAAATCAAATTCCCATAATTGCTGGACCAAATGGTGTTGAAAGCATGGCTTTGATGATAAAAGTTGCAAATCAACTTAAAAGAAACAAAATCAAGATCATAAGAGGACACGCTTATAAACCTTTAACATTTCCTTACAGATCTAGCAGTTATAAGGAAACTCAATCTCAGGGAATGGACATAATGGATGAAATTAAGAGCCAATTTGATTTAAAAGTTGTCACTGAAGTTACAGAAATAAAATACCTAGACAGAATTGTTAGAACTGCAAATATTTTACAAATTGGTTCAAGAAATATGCAAAATATTGAATTATTGAGAGAGGCTGCAAACACAAACATGCCAATTATTTTAAAAAGACACTTTGGATCTAGCTTAAGAGATTTTCTTGGGGCAGCAGAACATATATTAGTAGAAGGTAATTTTAAATTAATTTTGTGTGAAAGAGGAGTTTCGATTCCCCATACTCATAGATCAACTTCCAGGTTTGCTCTTGATATTCAAGCCTTTCCTGCGCTCAAGGAGATAACTAAATTTCCAGTAATTTCTGATCCTAGTCACGCTTCTTTTTGGGCACCGTGGGTACCCTCCTTAACATTTGCATCAATTGCTGCAGGATGTGACGGTTTAATCATTGAAACACACCCCAACCCAAAAAAATCTTTAGTCGATCCACTACAACCGCTTAATTTCAATGAATTTTCAAAATTATTGAAGAAAAGTAGGAAAATTGCAAAAGTTTTTAATAAAAAAATAACTTAAATTTATTTTTTAACAGTAAACCTGATTTGACCATCTCCATATAAAAATTTTGATAAAACATGATTAAAATTGTAATAAAAGAAAGTTTTTAATGAAATATTGTTTAATTATCGGATACCCACTGAAAAAGCCTAGATCAGTTAAATTATGGAGAGAATTCTTTAAAAGAAATAAAATGCCTATTAGAATGCATGCAAGAGATATAAAAAAAAAATTTTTTAAAAAAGAAATTAAAAAATTAATTAAAGACCCAGATTTCTTAGCATCAGCTATTACAATGCCATATAAAAAAGAGATATTACCTTTTTTAACGATTAAAGATAAAATAACTATTTATGCCAAGTCAGTAAATTTTATAATTAGATGTAATGAAAAAATTTACGGTTATAATACAGATGTTTATGGTGCATTAGAAACATTAAAAAAAACTAAAAAAGATAAGATAATTATTTATGGATTCGGTGGAGCTGGAGAAGCAATTTTTAGATGTATGTACAAACTTTATAAAAAAAGTTTTTTTAGAGTAGTTACTCAAAAAAAAGATATCAAAGGTTTTAAAAAAAAAAGAGTAAAATTTCAAAAAAAAATTGATAAAAAATTTTTATCAGTTGCAGATTTATTCATTAATTGCTCTCCATTAGGAAGTAATCTTAAAAAAAATTTTATAAAAAAATCTCCAATACATACAAATAATTTCAAATTAATAAATAAGAAAATAAAAGTTTTTGATATAGTGTATGAGCCTTCAAAAACTTTCTTAAACAAACAATGCAAAAGGTTTTCAATAAAGTATGTAAACGGCCTTAAAATGAACACACTACAGGCGGAAAAGGCTTTAAATATAATAAGTAAAAAATTTAAAACTGATGAGAAATCAAAATATTCTAGTTCTAGGCTCAAGTAAAGAAAGTAAAAAAATAAAAGGTATCAAATTTAAAAAAGTCTATGCTTCGAATGCATCTATTATAAATTCAAAGTTTTATCTTAAATCAAGCCAGAATATTAAGATAATATCCGTCACAACTTTAAAATCAGTAATTGAAGATATCCCGACAAAAACAAACTTGACCCAAATTAGGCCACATGAAATAGTTTTAAGAAAAGGTAAAATTAAAGTCCTACCAAATATTAATTTCAAACATAAATTAAGAACTTTTGAAAATAATAAACAATGGAGTTTTCAAAAAGATTTTTTTAATTATAGTTTTATTTCTTTATTTTTATCAGAATTTTTTTATGGGGAAAATATTTTAAAAAAGATTAATTATATAAAGGATATTATTTTTTATAAAAAAAAATTTTTGGGAGTTTCAACAGGTTTTTTTTCAATACTTTTAGCTCTGAAAGAAAATCCTCACGATAATATTTATATATCAGGGATTTCTATGGCAAATACTCCACATTTTTATAAGTTAATTGGAAAAGAAACAAAAATAATTACAAGATACAAGGTTGATAGCTTTATGATAGGTTTTTTAAAAAAAAAATATAAAAAAAGACTTATTACATCAGATAAAAAATTCGCTCAAATGTATAATATTAATTATATTACAAAAAAAAATAATCAAAAATAAATGAAAAAAATATATAGTTTTTTATGGATGATTATTCTTAAAATATCTTATGACAACTTGTTTTGTATATTCCTAAATTTACGGAATTTTTTAAAAAAAAAAAATATTCGTTTCAAATATCAAGACAAAATGTATGTACTAAAACAAAAAGAAAAAAAATGGTTTTTTAAAAATAAGTATAGACTTTTAAGAAATGTAAATGGCCTGGAAGTCAGAGCGAAACAACTTCATGATATTTATCAGCTAAATCAAGTAGAAATAAATGACAAAGATCTTGTAGTAGACATAGGAGCAAATTATGGAGAATTTTTTAATGTTTTTGATTTAATACTAAACAAAAAAATCAATTATCTATCTGTCGAACCATCAAAAGATTGTTATGAGTGTTTAAAAAAAAATATACCTGATCAAAAACACATAAATTCTGCGATATTTAATAAAAATATTAAAAAAAAATTCTTCCTATCTGAAGATACAGCAGACTCATCGTTAATAGAACCTCAGAAATTTTCAAATTATGTGGAAGTTGAAACAAAAACATTAAACGATGTAATTACTGAGGATGTAAGATTATTAAAGGTAGAGGCAGAGGGTGCTGAACCAGAAATAATAATAAATTTAAAAAAACTAAATTTTATAATTCGATTTATTGTAATTGATGTAAGTTACGAAAGGGGTAAAAATAAAGAATCAACAGAAAAACGATGTGTTACAATTCTCAAATCTTTTGGATATTCTATAAAATCAGAATATAGGATAGATGAAAGAATCGTAATTCTATTTGAAAAGGCATAGACAATGATTATTGAATTTTTTGGTTTACCTTTTAGCGGCAAAACTACAATCACCGAAAAAATAAAAAAACTTGCAATAAGTAGTAAAAAAATTTCAAATTATAGAGAGTTAATTTTTTATCATCTTTATAAAACAAAAAAAATAAATTTTTTCGAGCATTATATATTTAAAAGATTAGAGTTTTCTAGAGAATTTGGTGGAGATAGATATGAAAAAAATATTTTTTCAAAAATTATAAATACTCTATTTTTAAGGATTATTGATAAAAATAAATTAGATAAAAAAATAGATGAGTTATTTAATTTATATAAAAATGACTACTCTGATTATCTAAAATTTTTTCATGAAAAAGTTAACAATAACACAAATAAATCCTTATCATTAAACTTTGAATGGATTAAGTATTTAATTATTGGCCATTTTTTGAGTTTTAAATACAAAGAATTTATTTTAATAAACTCTGAAGGTTTTTTGCAAATTTGTCTAAGTTTAATGGTAAGAGTAAAAATGGAGACTAGCGATATTGAAAAATATCTCAATTTATGCCCGTATATAGATTATGTTTTTGTTACTGTGTCTGACAAAAGAGAAAAGAAAAAAATAACAGAATATATAAAAAAAAAGAATATCCATTTTTTGTTTGATAGAAAATTTATTAAGAAATTTTTCTTAATTATTAAAAAAATAAGAATCTTAAAAGGTACAGATATGGATTTAGGAAACAAAAAAGATTTTTATAAAATCAATAATTTTTTTAAAACTAAGATAAATCATTGACATGAAAAAAAAGATATTACATGTTGTAGGTGGAAATTTTTATAACGGTGCATTTCAAGGTGCGAGAATTCTTCACGATGAATTAATTAGCCAAGGTATCAAATCTAAGATACTAAACGATAATAATTTGAATAAAAAAGATATAGATCAAAATATTGTTTATATTAATGACAGTTTATTTTCAAAAATTAAACAAAAATTTTTTATCACTATTGAGAAAATCTTAAAATTTATTTTTTTGCACTCACCTAGAGGAACTTTTACACTAGGAATTCTAGGAAATGATATAACCAAAACCAAAGCTTTCAAAGACGCAGATATAATTCATATTCACTGGTTAAGCCAAGGTTTCATAAATTTAAATTCACTCTCGAAAATTGAAAAACCTATTATTTGGACAATGAGAGATATGTGGGCATTTTCAGGTGGTTCACATTATACAATGGATTTTAAAAATTATGAAAAAAGTTTTCTTTCTAAAATTATGAAAAATTACAAAAAAAAAATCTATAAAAAAAATATTCAATTTGTTGCTGTAAGTAATTGGATTAAAAAAGAAGCTTTGAATAGTTCTATTCTAAAGAATGCTAAAATAATTAAAATCGACAACAACATTAGCATAAAAGATTTTAAGCATTTCAATCAAGAAGATGCAAAATCTATACTTAAAATTGATACAAAAAAACAAATAATATTATATGGAGCTCAAAATCCACAAAGCCCGAGAAAAGGATGGAAAATATTTATTGATAGTTTAAAAAAAATCGATAAGTCAAAATTCTACCTATTAATTTTTGGGAATTTTTGGTCAAAAAAAATTATTGACGAAATTGGAATTGAATATAAATCAATGGGATTCATTAAAGATAAATCCTTAATAAGCACGGTATATTCAGCATCAGATTTTTTTCTTGCCACATCTTTGCAAGACGCATGGCCAAAAACTTTTGCAGAAGCAATGTATTGTGGAATTCCAGTAGTTTGCTTTAGTTCATCAAGCATTTCTGAAATAGTTGATCATAAAATAAATGGGTTTGTGGCTGAAAAAGTGAATTCAGATGGCTTAAAAGAAGGGATAGATTGGGTTTCTCAAGAATTAAAAAAGAATGATTTTATGAAAAAAAACGCAACTAAAAAAATTTTAAACTACGACTCAAAAATTATTGCAAACAAGTATATTAAGCTTTACGAGAAAATTGGTAATGAATAACATTTGCAAAAAACATCACTAAACAATATGTTTAATTATATAAGGAATTAATACCAAAAAAAATTTATGAAAAAAAAAATATTAGTTACTGGTGCAGCTGGTTTTATAGGCTTCCATGTAGCAAAGAAATATCTAGACATGAACTTTACTGTTATTGGTATTGATAATTTAAATAACTATTATAGCAATAAATTAAAAAAAGATAGATTAAGAGAATTAACTAATCATAAAAAAAACAAAGGGTTTTATTTTAAAAAAGTATCTATAGATAATTACAAACAATTAAAAAAAATATTTTTTAAGTTTAAACCCACAATTGTAGTTAATTTAGCAGCACAGGCTGGTGTCAGGCACTCTCTAAAAAAACCATTAGATTATGTAAAATCTAATTTGGTTGGTTTCTCTAATATATTAATTTTATCGAAAGAATTTAAAGTTAAACATTTTGTTTATGCTAGCACAAGTAGTGTTTATGGCAATTCTTCTAAAAATATTTTGTCAGAAAAAGATAAAGCTGATCATCCCATACAATTCTATGCAGCAACAAAAAGATCAAATGAATTGATGGCACATGCTTACAGTAGTTTATATAAATTACCAACTACTGGCTTGCGATTTTTTACTGTCTACGGTCCCTGGGGTAGACCTGATATGGCTTTATTCTTATTTACAAAAAATATCTTATCAAAAAAACCAATCAACGTTTTTAATAATGGAAATCATATTAGAGACTTCACTTACATAGACGATATTGTTAAGGGGATATTTGAGATAACTAAAAGAAAATTTATAAGCAAAAAGAAAAAAAATGATCCTTCCGAGTCTTTATCTCCTTTTAGGGTTTTGAATATTGGAAACAACAAACCAGTGCCATTAATGAAGTATATAAAAGTTTTAGAGTCTGAGCTTGGCACTAAATCTACAAAGTTATTTAGGCCACTTCAGAAAGGTGATATAAAAAAAACAAATGCCTCAATTACTAAAATAAAAAATTTATATAATTACAATCCGAATACTTCAATAGAAAGAGGAATTAAAAATTTTGTAAGTTGGTATAAAGATTATTACAATGTTTAAAAAAAAACCAAAAATTTCAATTATTGGTATGGGGTATGTTGGTTTACCTTTAGCAATCGAGTTTTCAAAATATTATAGAGTAACTGGTTTTGACATTAATTCAAAAAGAATAAGTGATCTAAAAAACGGAATAGATAAAAATTTGCAGTTTAAAAGAAAAGAAATTATAAGTAAAAAAATTAAGTATTCTGATAAAAGAATATCTTTAACTGATACAGATATAATTATAGTAACTGTCCCCACTCCACTTAAAAAAAATAATAAACCTGATTTAGGACCTCTTAATCATGCAACTAAGATTATAGAAAGATATTTAAAAAAAAATATGATCATAATATATGAGTCAACAGTTTATCCAGGCTGCACCGAAGAGGTATGTCTTCCAATTCTAAATCGATCAAAAAAATTTAAATACAACGAAGATTTTTTTTTAGGTTATTCACCAGAAAGAATTAATGTTGGTGATAAAAAACATAACATATCTAATATTACAAAAGTGGTAGCAGGTTCAAATCATTATGTTGCTAAATATATATCCAAAATTTATGACAAAATAACTAAAGCGGGAGTCTATTTAGCGCCCTCAATCAAAGTTGCTGAGGCTGCAAAAGTAATTGAAAATTCACAAAGGGACTTAAATATTGCTTTTATGAATGAACTTTCAAAAGTTTTCACTAAATTGGAGATAAGTTTTGATGAAGTCATAAAAGCTGCTTCTACAAAATGGAATTTTATAAAATTTAGACCTGGATTAGTTGGGGGTCATTGTATTGGTGTAGACCCTTATTATTTAACATATAAAGCCAAAAAAATAGGATTAAGCCCAAAGGTTTTATTAGCTGGAAGAAAAACTAATGATGATATGTCAAAACATATTGTACAAAAGTATCACTCAAACATAAAAAAACTAAAAAAAAAAGTCAATAAAGTTCTAATTCTTGGATTAACTTTTAAGGAAAATTGTCCTGATACAAGAAATTCAAAAGCATTTGAAGTATGTAAATATTTATTAAAGCTAAAGTACAAAGTTAGTTTATACGATCCTTATGTAAAAAAAAAGATCTACCAAAATTCTATCAAAAGTTTTTAAATACTAAACTTAAAAAAAATTACTACGAAGGTGGTTTATTATTGGTAAATCATAATATTTTTTTAAAAAATTGGAATATGTATAAAGCATACTTTAAACCAAATTCAACAATATTTGATATAAACAATAGATTAAATTCTAAGCATACTTACCTATCATTATAAATACTTAGATTTAAAATTATAAATTTTTATTAGAAAAGATATCATTAAACTTTTTTATAATTTTTTCAGTTTTATAATTTTCTAAATTTTTTTTAATAAGTTTTTTATTTTTTGAATAATATTTTATATCTCGACAAAATTTTATAATTGCTGCGCCAAATTTTTTTGGTGAATCTGTATTAATTATTTTTCCAATTTTTCCATTTAAAAGAATGTTGTGTATCCCACCACCAGAATCTCTGCTTATCACATATAGATTATGATTTAAAGCTTCAACAACTGAATTAGGAAAACCTTCAAAATCTGAGGTATTTATGTACAATTTAGATTTATTAAAATAATTTTTATAATTTTTATCGAATTTTTTCACCTTTATAATATCATTCAAATTGTGTTGGTTAATCAATTGAACTAAATTTAAATATTGAGGACCATTTCCTACTATATAGACTTGCTGTATATTTTTTCTAATATGTTTTACGGAATTAATTAAAAAATCAAGACGTTTTTCGATAGATAATCTCCCAATTGTCAAAATTTTCAATTTTTGTGATTTAATAAAGTGTTTATCTTTTCGAAGCTTGTTGTGATTTATTTTATCAATTGATGGTGAATAAATGCTTGTTGTTTTACATAAAATTTTTTTTTTGAAAATATTTTCTGTAAATTTTGAATTTAAAATTACTAAATTACTATATTTATAAAAATTTTTCATTAAAATGAAAATAACTTTTTTTTTTAAATAATCTTTAAAATTGTAATAAGTATAAAGTTCTTTTAACGGAGTTCTTTCAATTAATATCAATTTATATTTTAGAAATATTTTAACAAAAATACATGATAACGCATTTGCATAATTAATATTTGATACGAATATTGAATTTTTTTTTGGGTATTTTTTTTTCATTAATCTAATTATTTTTAGAAAGGAAAATAACGTTTTATAATTATCTAATTCAAAAATTTTTGTATCCTTTTTAAATTGTTTTTTATAAAAGCATTTTCCTAAACAAATTATTGTAGAATAGTATTTTTTTCTATCAAGTCCATTTGAAATTTTTAATATAGAATTACCTGCACCCCCTTGATTAAAATTCGGTAGGAAAAAAATTATATCTTTTTTTTCAATCATTTGTTAATTTTTTAAAATTTTTGTAATCACAGATAAATTTATTTAATTCAAAATGATCCCCAAAAAATTCAAACTGTATGGACTTACTGATCATAAATCAATTGCTTAAGTTTAAGTGCTATTCTTTCTAATAAAAACTTTATAGCTATTTTTTAATAATCTTAAGATTAATATAGTTAATACTATAATTTTATTTTGCCCATTATGATTTCTTATTAATGTTTCCTCCCAAATGTGCCTAAAAACACCATACCTTGACGAAAACCCTCCTGATTCAAAAATTCCAATAATTTCATTTTTTTTTGTTGATATTCCTTTATGTTTGTTTTTTTTTATTAATCTCCAAAAAAAATCATAATCCGATGAACAAGGAAATTTGAGACTATATTCACCAATCTTAACGTGAACCTCTTTTTTAACAAAAAAGCCACTTGAATGAGCTGGATAAAAATTAAATGTCCAGAACATTTTATTTGGTTGATATTTGTAATGTATTTTATTTTTTAAGACGGCACCAAAAACAAAAGATACATTATTTTTATCAAAATATTTTTTTATAATTTCTAAAGAATTTTTTGAATAGTAACGATCCCCAGAATTTATTGTATTAATGATTTTTCCCTTTGACAATCTTAAACCTTTATTAATAGCGTCGTATATACCCTCGTCCTTTTCTGATATCCATTTAGTGATAAACTTCTCATTTTTTATAACTTCCAAAGTCCCGTCTGTAGAACCGCCGTCTATTACTATATATTCATAATTAACAAAATTTTGTTTTTTTATACTTTTTATTGTTTCTAATAAACCATCTTTATTATTCAAAACTGGTGTAATAATCGAGAAAAGAGGAAAACTTATTTTATCCATATTTTTTTTTATTATTTAATGTAATAATTTTTAATATATAAACAAAAAAAACCAATGATAAACATGAATTAACTTATTTTAAGAAGAAAAAATGAATTATATTAAAACAAATATCCCGAAAGTATTGTTTTCTATTTTACCTATTTCAATTATTATAGGTTCAAGTGTTTCTTTACTAAATACTGTATTATTTGGTTTATGTTTTGTATTTATTTATTTTTCTAAAAATAATATTAAAATTTATGACTTTAAACCAGTTTTCCTTTTAATAATCTTAAATATTTATCTGATATTTAATTCGTTAATTTCAGTTGATATGATGTCAGGAATTTTTAGAAACTTTGGTTTTGTTAGATTTATTCTTTTTTTTGTCATGATAAATTATCTTTTTTCAATTAACGAAAAAAATTTAGATATCTTTAAAATATGGACAATTATTTTTTTTATAGTTTTAGTTGATATTTATATTGAAAGATTTACCGGAAGTAATATTTTTGGTTTTGGA
>MDTG01168044.1_pt1 | contig 16327 bp, 16 predicted proteins | sample 811421 | NCBI WGS metagenome assembly MDTG01 (sample SAMN05326645, study PRJNA326480) | marine metagenome | isolation source: seawater | place: Pacific Ocean: South East | collected 2011 | reverse complement strand
GTCAAAATAATCAAGACAAAATTAGCTATGTAACTTCAAGTAGAAATGAAATTTGGAAAAAAATAATAGAAAAATATGATTACAAAAGAATTTTTGGATATGGCCCACAAGCTGATAGATATGTAATCCTTAAAAATAAAGAGCCAACGGAAATAATCAATAATAAAGTAGTTAAGACTAGTGGTTTTATGACAAATGCATCGAGTTCTTTATTTTATTCCTTTCTATGTGGGGGGTATTTTGGGTTAATTTCTTTTTGTTTTTTAAATTTATATATTTTATCACTTCTTTTAAAATATTTAAAAATTAGAACCTATTTCACTAAAAACAAAGCCTATAGCGATAGCTTATTTTTAATTATAATATTTATTGGATTAAGAAGTTTTTTTGAAAATTCACATGCTGTTTTTAGTTTAGATTTTATTGTTTTCATTTCAAGCTGTATAATGTTGGAAAAGGAAATAAAAACAAATGAAAACGTAAATCAATCTAGTTTTTTTAATTAAAAATTAATATAAATGTGTTACCTATAAAAAATTAATTTCAAATGCTCCATTTAAATAAATTAAACTTTAATTATGGTAAATTAAAAACAAGCAAAGAAACCAAAGAAAAATTAAAGATTATTTCTGAAAAATTTGAATATTATTGTAATCAAATTTTCGATTTAAAATCTAATGGTGAAAATAATAATAATAATAATAATGATGATTTGGTTATAGTTGAGCTAAAGAAAAACTTTATAAAAAATATTTTATGTTACGATAAGTTATCAATAGATTTTTGCAAATCTATATTAAATGATTATAATAAAAATGCCTATCTTGGCATGGATAATCCTAATATGATGATACATTTACCAGATGATATCATGGAAGAGGGAAGATTTCATTATGATCAGACAGGTTCTGATGAGATCGTAACAATTTGGACACCAATAACAGATTATAATTATGATGCCCTTGCCTACTATAAGGTAGGAGCACTTATCTATAAGTTTTTTAAGATATTAAAAATTGAAAAATTTTTGCCCAAAAAAAATATTACTGTTAATAAATTTGAGAGTATTGAATGGTCTGGATACTTCATTCATAAAGGATGTTTAAATACATCAAAAAATATTTCTTCAGCAATAGTAGTAGGTTTGAGATTTTCTAAAGAAGACAATTCTAATTTAATATATGAAGATTTTACTGAAGACAGTATTTATTATAATTATAAAATAACTTTAGAGTTTATTAATAATTTAATTAATTATTCTAAAAATAAAAATATTAGTACCAAAGAAAAATTTGAATACGTTGAAAAAAAATTAAAAAGTATGAAGTTTTCAATAAATCAAGTTATTGTTGCTAAAATATTTTCTGTTGTTGCACAAAGACTGCATAGAAATTCTGAAATACAAAACAATTTTGAAAATTTGTCATTTTTAATAGATATGAGCTCATATTTTTTAGATAAAAATAATTATTCTTCTTTAACTAGACTAAAAAAAACAGATTTTTTTAATTAATTTTTTTAAATTTTCCACCCTCAAGAAACTTATAAACTGTATTTACTTTTCGCAAAGTTTTAAATTTATGAGAAACAATAACTAAAGTTGATTTGGTAATTCTATGTAGATTGTCAAAAAAATATTTTTCTATATTAATATCGAGCGCACTCGTAGGTTCATCCATAATTATAATGGGCTTATTTACAAATATAGCCCTAGCTAATGCAATTCTCTGAATTTGACCACCAGATAATTGAATTCCTCTTTCTCCAATTTTCATATTTAACCCATCTGGATTATTATTTACAAGATCATCTAACTTTAAAACCTCTATTATTTTTGTGATCTTTTTTAAATTTTCTTTATTTATTTTTTTTTCATTTAAAGTAATATTTTTTAATAACGTTTCATCAAACATGTAGTTGTCTTGACCAATATAGCTAAAATTATGCATCCATTCATGATGTTTAATGTTTACCTCTTTATTATCTATAAGGATTTTTCCTTTATTTATTTTGTATAAGCCTAACAAAAGATCCATAAATGTAGATTTACCTATGCCACTTTCTCCCATTAAACCAATGTTTTTTCCTACATTTAATTTAAAGTTAAGTTTATTAATTATCATCTTTTTTGAATTAGGATAAGAAAAACTCACGTCCTTAAGTATAATACTTTTTTTAATATTAATTCTTTTTCTATTATATTTTTTTATAATATTTTTTTTATCTAATGGATTATTTACGGCATTTAAAAGAGTTGAAAAAATTGAGTCAGAGAAATTAAGACTTTGTAGTGATGTTATTATTCTATTGGTGGAAGGTATAATCTTGAATGTAGACACAGCAAATATGCTTATAGTTATAACTATAGACTCATAATCCTGATTGGTAAAAATTAGAAAAATTACAATTATTGATAATCCAAGTATACCTATAAGCTCTAGGGCAATTCTTGGAAGGTTAGATATCCAACCCAATTTACTCATTGAGCTTGCAGTTATGGTATTAAAGATAGAAAAGTTTTTAAAAAGTATATCTTGAATTTTAAAAATTTTTGAAATCTTTATACTTCCCACTGCATTAGCAACAGCTTTAACTTGTAAATCTTCATTGAGTTGCTTGTTTAAACCTAAATTTTTCAATTTCTTTGAAATAAACGATAAATATAAAAAAACTAATAACATTAAGAATAACAATAAAATTAAAAAGGATTTAAAATTAAAAAACAATAATAAAATCATTATTGAAATAAGTATCATTAATTCAGAAAAAAAAATCATGAATGGAACAGTAAATGTTTGGCTAAATAAATTACAATTAACAGATAAATTTGATATCAGATTGCTACTTTTTACATTAGTTAATTCTGCATAATTCATATTCAAATAATTAGAAAATATTTTATTTTTAATTGAAGTTTGTATATTATATGCAAAATCATAATATAATTTTACAACTTTAAATAAAAAGAAATTTTTAAAAATAAAAAAAATAAATAAAAAAATTAAAGAAAAAATTATTAAATTATCTTTTTGATTTACAAAAGTATTTTCAAGAAAAGGTAGATAATCAAATATTATACTTGTATCCTCTTTTAAAAGAAAATTCATAATAGGAATAACCATTGCGATACCTAATGCTTCAAGTATAGATTGAACAATCATTAGAAAAATTATAAAAAATAAAAATAATTTATTTTTTTTTCCTATGATATCTAAAAATTGTTTATAATTTTTTAAAAATTTCATTATTATTTAATTTTTTAAAACTTTTTATAATTTCCTATTATAAAAAATATCATTTTAAGCCCTACCATTCTAAGTCCTGACACTAAAAATTTTATTTTCCAAATTAATGATCTTGATTGAATTACATTTTTTGAGTTGATACCTCTTTTATTTAAATCAATTTGTATTTTATACTTCTTGAATTTAGCTTCGACAACCGATGTTACCCATCTGCCTCTATATATTGCCCCACCCTTAGATGCAGCATAATTGTAAGCTGGCAAACCATTATTTGGTATTGACAGTACTTTGCTTGATTTTGCAACTTGTTTTAAGTGTGCAAAAGCCTCCCAGCTCCAAGGATCATCTTTTTTAGAAATAAGTTTTTTTAAAAAACTTTTTCTCCATATCGCTGGTGAAGTATTAATTCTGTAAGGAACGCTCTCATCTGTTTTTACAAAATAATCATTATTTGTTTTTTGCATGTCTTCTTTTTTAAAAAAAGGAAAAAAATATATCCCCCCTGTATTAATATCGGTGTCTAGTCTTAGTATAGAATAATTAATAAGATCATTATTAACATTGCTTTCCAAAATATAATCATCAAACAATGTAATGATATACTCTGACTCTATTTGGTTTAGAGCTTTTTTAAATCTATATCCCCAATTAGCGTCTTCATTTTTTAAAATCGTGCACGATTTAATTTCTAATCCATCAAACTCAAAGTTTTTATGCTCAGAATTTAAGTAAATTGGAAAATCATTTTGTGGCCAGTACTCTTTAAATGCACTAAAAAAAAGAGGTAGCACGTCATGATAATTATCACATGTATTAATTAGTATTGAAACTTTGTTATACATTCTAATACAATATTTAATAGTTATTTATAAATTTCACCTCTGATGAATTAAATAAATTAACAAGTTCTTTTATACCAGCTTCTAATGAGATGGTGGCTTTAAAACCAGCTTTTTCTATTTTTTTATTACTAACAAAATAATCTCTCTTGTCAGGATCTTTAGCGTTTGTAATTATTTTTATCTTAAGTTTTTTTACTTGTTTTTTAATTTTTTTAGCTAGTGCCAATTTAGTTATGTTGGCGGTCGATAAACCTAAGTTATAAATATTATTTTTTAATTTGTTGAAATATTTTATAGAAAATATAAAAGCAGCAACTACATCCTTTACATGGACGAAATTTCTTCTAAATTGGGGTTCAAAAATTTCCAATTTTTTTTCTCTTACCGCTTTTTGAGTAAAATTATTAACAATTAAATCTGTCCTCATTCTATATGAATATCCAAACACTGTTGCAAGTCTAAAACATACTGAATTTCTATGAGATAAAATAATTTTCTCTGCTTGAAGTTTAGTTACCCCGTATAATGACACTGGCCGTAAAGGTGAATTTTCGTCACAAAATTTATTTTTTTCTCCAATTCCATATCCTGAATTTGTTGTTGGGTAAATAATTTTTTGTCTCTTATTTAAATATTTTAATAAAAGTTTTATTGAGTCTACATTCAATTTTTTTGTTTCTCTTTTAAATTTATCACATAAAGGAGCACCAACTAGAGCAGCTAAAGGTATAATGAAATTACAACCTTTAACTATTTTTTTAACAACACTAGGCTTTGTTACGTCACCTTTTATGAATTTAAAATTTTTATAAAAATGAAGATGAGATAAAGAATTTTGTTCATATTTAAGAATATCAACAGCAACAACTTGATAACCTAATTTCACCAGCTCTGTAGCTAGTATTGAACCAATGTATCCAGCTGCTCCTGTAATTAAAATTTTTTTTTTTCATCAATAATCAATCACTATAATAATTCTCTGATTTATTCACTTAAATTATCTAATAGTTTTATTGCAAAATATTCACCTAATACTCTGCTACCAAATATATTTGGATGATTAGAGTCAAGGTCAAAAAAAGGACTAACAGGGTTATTTTCCAAAGAATAATTATTAAAAGTCTCTTGCATATAATTTGTAGGGTCTAAATAATGTATTTCATTTTTGTTTAATAATTCAACAAGTTTTTTAAGAGGATCAATTGTTGCACACTTTTTATCGTATCCATAAGGATTACTATTTCCCTCTACTTCAAAATCTAAAATTGTAGGAATTATTAATACAAAAAAATCCATATCATTTTTTTTACTAAAATTTTTTGCTTCCAAAATTTTATTTTCAAACATACTCCAAACCTCTTTTGATTTTTTTTCAAATCCTTTAGCTCCATATGAATAACTATAGGGTCCTAAAGCATAAATTCCTCTTTTTTCACAACTTGAATTTTTTTTATATCTTATTTTTCCTATATTAAATTGTATTAAGGACAATAGAGTTGATTTATTAAGCAAACTATATCTTAATTTTCCAGTTTCTAAAATTATTTTTTGAAGAATAGTCAAATCCTTATCAATCCAATTAAGTTTAGAGTTTTGGATTGGAGTAATGTCATTATAATTAAATTGATATAACAAAATTTCTTTTTTAGAAATATCCTTTAAAAAAATTTTTTTAAAATCATCAAAACTTCCATGAATACTAGTGCCTGATAATGCATATGAAATTAAATAGCTTTTATAATTTAAGTTATTTAAAATATTTTCCATAATAGAAAAAAAGGTATCTTGATATCTTAAGCCATAACCCTTAGAGACACTGTCGCCAATTAAATGAATAACTAATTCAGAATTATCATAATCTTTATATATTTTTGAGTCTCTTATTTCGAACTCTTTAGAATTTTTTCTTATTTTTTTGTTATAAATATTAATATCAAACATGCTCACTTTTGATTCTGAGTCATATTTTTTTATAACTCTATTTGAATATGATGGAAAAATAGAGCGAGTTATTAATTCAAGAAAAATTAAAGATAAAATTATATAAAATAATTTTTTCATTTAGAATATATTTATGCTTTAGTATAAATTTGTCTACATTCATTTAAAAGTTTTTTAAGTGAAGCCTCGAAATTTATAATTGGTTTCCAGCCTGTATGTTTCTTAAATTTTGAGCTATTTACTATTTGAACCTGTATATCTTGTGGTCTTAACAACTTTTTATCTTGTAAAGTTTTTATTCTAACTTTAGATAACTTTATTAATTCATTTAAAAAATTTCTTACTGAAATTGTTTTACTGCCACCAATATTATATACCTCTCCAATTACACCTCTCATTGCAACAAGCCAATATGCCTCCATTGCATCATCCTTATCTAGGATAGTTCTAACACTTTTTAAATTGCCATGTTTTAATACCTTTAATTTTCCCTGTTCTATCATTGCAACTTTTTTAGCAAACGAGGTTTGGAATAATTTTTCATTTCTTGCATTTGTGTATGAAAACATTCTTGTAATAATTATTTTTAAACCAAATGACTTGTGATAAATTTGAGAAATTAGATCTTGGAATGCTTTTGTTGCTGCATAGGGATTAATGGGAGCAATCTTTTGATTTTCGTTGATAGGCATATCCTTTTTTTTAACAGAACCGTATACTTCAGATGAACTACAAATTATGACCAAAGGGTCTATTTTTAATTTTCGAATAACTTCCAATAAATTAACTGTAATAACTGTATTATTAGAGGTTGTTAAAATTGGCCTATCAAATGACTCTCTAACATGAGCATGGGTTGCCAAATGGTATATTAAATCTGGTTTTATCTTACTAATTTTATTTTTTAATTTTTCATAATTATTCATATCTACCTGGCACATTAAAATTTTGTGTTTTACGTCTTTATTAATATTCCTCAAATTTTTTTTTGACCTATAGAAACCATAAATTTTTGCTTTAATTTTTTTTTTACAAATATGTTCTGCTAGATAACTACCTCCTGACCCAGAAATTCCTGTAATAAGAATCTTTTTAAATTTTCTATTCATAATTTATTGAGTTTAAAATTTTACATATTTTAAGTATTTTATTTTTTTTTAAAGATGGATAGTTACCAATATAATAACCAAAAAAATGGATATGCTCGACATTTTTAAAATTATTTGGACTTATATTATCTAAATACTTTTTCAAATATGGTTGTCTTAATTGGTTTCCGCCCCCAGCATTTCCCCTTCTAAATTCTATATTATTAGCTGTCATTACTTTTTCTAATAAATCTCTATTTCTAAAATTTTTTTTTTTTAAAATTAAAGGAAAAGCATAATTACAACTACCTTCAATTTTAAAATCAGTTTTATAATATTCATTATTTAGATTTTTTAAGAAAAGTTTAAAATTTAATTTTCTTGAATTATTATTTCTATTTAATCTCTTAAGTTGATTTATTCCAATTACTGCCGAAAGTTCGTCATTTCTAACATTATAAGCGGGATACAAAAATATAAATTTTGGGGACAACTTCTTATATTTTTTAATCATTTTATTTTCAAATATTTTATTTCCACTCTCTCTTAACATTCCATGGGATCGTAGTATTTTTGATAACTCATATACTTTTTTATTATTAGTACAAATCATTCCACCTTCAATAGTTGAAATATGATGAGCATAATAAAATGAAAAATTTGATATTAGTCCATATGTTCCAAGTTTTTTTTTTTTAAATGTTGCTCCATGAGACTCACAAACATCTTCAATCAAAGGAATTTTTTTCTTTTTTAAAAAATTTATTAACTTAGATGATAATCCATTAAAACCTTGGGCATGTGTTACAAAAACTGCTTTGGTTTTATTGTTGACCTTTTTAAAAATTTCGTTTTCATCCATAGATAAGGTTTCAGGATTGATATCAACAAAAACTGGCTTTAAATCGTTTTGTATTACTGATGATATATCTGATATCCAAGTTAATGCAGGTACTAGAACTTCACCTTTGCCAAATAAAATTTTTGTAATTGTCATGGTCAGCAAATTTGCAGAAGAGCCAGAATTCACAAATGTGCTATACTTAACACCTAACCATTTAGACCATTTTTTTTCAAATTCTGTCACCATTTTTGATTGAGTAAATATTTTTTTTTTATTAGTTTTTAAAAATTTAATTAAGGCGTTCACATCCGAAGATGTGATATTATTGTTCATTAGATCATGTTGAAATTTTTTTTTCATATCAAATATTGAATACTAATTTATATACATTAAAAAATTTATAGTTAAACTCTATTTTATCATATATTACAAAAATATAAGTTGTGAAATTTCTAATTTAAGTATGAATCAAATAGTAGGTATAGGTTTAAATGTCTGGAACGGAGAGTCAACTATAATAGAGACTTTAAAATCTTTAAGATCTCAAACTTATCAAAAAATTGAAATAGTTATTTTAGATAACAAATCTTCAGATAATACAAAAAAAAAAGTTAATGAATTTATTAAAAAAGATAAAAAAAATAAAATTAAAATTAAGTTTATAGTCGATAAAAAAAAAAGAAATATACCTGACTCTCAAATTTTTATTTTAAAAAAATATTTAAAAAAATTTAAGTATAGTATGATTGCAAATGATGACGATGTTTACATGCCAAGTTATGTAGAAAATTTATTAAAAAAACTAAAAAAAAGTAGAGTTAATATGGTTTATTCATTCAAAAGAAAAATTGATGAAAATGGTAAATTATATAATCTAAATAATTTTCGAACATATGGAAAAAATGACAGTTATTTCTTTAATTCAATAAAATTTCTTATTTATAGAGAACATTATAAAATTTCATTTGGTATTTATGAGACTGATAAATATTTAGATCTTATGAGATACTCAAAAGTTTATGATAAATCAAAAACAAACTGGGATAATGTAAGCATGGTATATTTTTTATTAAATTATAAGATTGACTTTACTAAAAAAAAACTTTTTTATTTTTTTGAAAAAGATAGAGCTAAAACTGCAAAAAGAAGAAAAAATGAAACTTATAATGAATTTGTTTCTATATTTAAAATTTTTGTATATCAATATAACTTTTCTATACAGGTGTTTAATATAATTAAAAAAAATAAAAAAATATCTATTATTAAAAAGATTTTACTAGTTTTAGTTCTTATTATGTCTTCTTTTCAAAAATCAATATTTTATGTAATTAAATTCTTCTTAGAAAAATTTAAAAATTAATCAAATATCTATTAAAAGTTGAAGCTTTGGTTTTTTTATATTTTTGGTTTAACCCTCTTGCTAAAATTTTTTCAAGATTATCATTAAAAGAGTCTTTAAAGACCATTATTTGATTGTATCCTATATTTTCTATTTTATTTTTTTTAACATGGCTAATATTTGTTCTTCTCTTGAAAATTTTTTTTGGAATAAAAGCTATATCTATAGAAACTCTAGGATCTGCACCAGGTTTTAAAACCGACTGATGTAAGGTTGCACAATCTGACATTACAAAAGACCCTAGCTTATAAGCTAATTTAACACTTTCATAATAAGTTGCGATTTCTTTACCTTCTATAAACTTTTTTGGACTTAGCCAATTTGGATCAAATTTATTCTTAGGTTTAAAAAATTTTACATAATTTTTTTTACAGTCACCATATATTGGTAAATAAAAAGTATAGCTTTTATCTGTATTGTATGGTGTCCAAGCATCTGAATGTATGTTATCTGAAGCATTAAAATTATTACTTTTATTACCAAGTTTTATTCTTAATTGAGGTGGTGAAACAAAAAAATCTATAAATTTACTAATACCTAACGACTCCAATAAACAAAAAATACTTTTAGTGAATAATGCGTACTCTAAAGAAATTTCTTTTCTCGGCACAATAAGGCCATTATGGGTAATATTGTCTGGCTTATTTTTCTTAATTTCTCGGATAATTTTATTAAAATTTACCTCAACATTCACTTTTTTGGAAGAACCTAGAACGCATGCATGAAGTAGATTTTTACTTGATTCTTGTACATATGAAAAGACTTTGCTTTCAACTTTGCCTACCGAAATTAAATCAGAATATCTTTTTAGATTTGAGTTATTGCAAATATTTTTGAGTTTGTTAACTCGTTGCTTATAAGTAAAAGTCATAGTTTAAAAATATACTAAGTAAATTTAATTGTCTATAAAAGAATCAAAGAGTAAATACAAAGTTGTAAATTTTTGACTCATCAAATAATTTACCTTATCCTATTCTTTACAAAACTAAATGAGATCCCTTATCTTCAAAATTGAAAGGTACATGTATATATTTACGTAATTTTGAAATAAGTTTCTTTTGATTATTTTTTTTACAATAGAAAAGAATAAAACCATTATTTCCTGCACCTAGCAACTTTCCTCCGATTGCTCCTGAATTAATACCAAGATTATAAAGTTCGTTTATTTTATGATTAGATATTTTATTTGTGAGAGTTTTCTTTATCATCCAAGATTCGTGAAGTAAATTTCCTATTTCATCGTAATTTTTTTCACTCAAAATTATTTTTTTTGCTTCAATTGCTAATTGGTTTATCATATTTAACTCAAAACTTAATTTTTTAATTTTTTTTTTAAATATCTTTTGGAGATCTGAAGAATATCTTGAGGATCCAGTGTAAAAAAGAACTAGAGAATCATCTAATTTTTTTTTTGAATTTTCTTTAATCTTAATTTTTGAAATATTAAATTTGTTATTATGAAATTTTATTTCATTTAAGCCGCCATGCGAAACAATTATTTGATCTTGCCAACCTCCTGCTTCTTTCAAAATTTTGCTCTCAATATTAATTGCAATTTCACTGAGTTGATTATTTGAAATTTTTTTTTTGCGAAGAAAAAAAATCAAATTTAATAGTCCTACAGTGAATGATGAACTTGAGCCAATTCCTGATCTTGCTGGTAAATCTCCATAATGATGTATTTCTACACCCTTCGTTTCTCTAAAATACTCTAAAATTGCTTTAATTGAGGGATGAGATATATTTTGTATTTTATCTGTTAGTTCTATTTTAGACCAAACAATTCTATTTTTTTTTTCGAAGAATGGAGGTAAATATCTTATCCCGATATTTGCGTACTTATCAATACTTGTAGATATAACAAAGCTCTCGTTATTATCAAACCATTCTGGAAAATCTGTGCCTCCACCAAATAATGAAATTCTATAGGGAGTTTTTGAAAATATCATTTTTTTTTAGTATTTTTCCATTCATTTATTTGAGACCAAGTCTTTTTTAAACCCAATTCTAGAGAAACTTTTGGACTCCAATTTATTGTTTTTTTTAAAAGTGAAATATCATGTTGATATTTATATGGTCCATCAACTTTAATATTTTTTGATGTAATTTTATAATTTGTAATTTCTTGAATAATTTTACAAACCTTTTGAATTGAATATCTTTTTCCTGAACCCAAATTTATTGTTCCAGTAAAATCAGATTTTATTAGTCTCGTGACAGCTTCAGATACATCATCAACATGAATAAAATCTCTTTCTGGTTTAAAAGTATTAACCTCAACATTTTTATTTTTTAAAATTTTATTAAATATAGAAATTATAATATCAGGTCTATCGAGTAAACTTGGCCCATATATATTACTAAGTCTTATATTTATACATGGAATAATTTTTGAATAATAATTAGTAATTTGTTCTGCTAAAAATTTACTTAAAATATAATTATTTTTATAAGGATAGATTGGTGAATTTTCTTTACACGGTAGTCTTAATTTTTTCTGATCATAAAGAAGTGCACCTGTAAAAGAAATAAATTTTTTAATTTTTTTTTTTGAAAAATATTCTAGAGCACTTTGTAAAGGAAACATATTGTATTTGAGTGATGAATTTAAACTAGCTTTATTTAATTTATGATGATTAGAATTCCCAATAAGAAATATAACATTATCAATTTTTATTTTATCTAATTTTTTAAGATTAAATATATTTTTTATTTTTATAAATTTATTTTTACAATAATAAGGAGGTCTTTTCCTCCCTACAGCAATTATTGAAGGGTTTTTTTTTAAAATAGCAGGTCCTAGAAATCCAGATGGGCCAATTAGTATAGTGTTCTTCATTTATTAAAAATTTTTAATTAATAGAAGTATGTTTTTATCACTTAAACCATTATTACTCAAAAGTTGATCTCTTGAACCATATCCAAAAATTTCATTTTCTAACAGACCAAGCCTTTTAAGTTTTGTTTTTATTTGATTGTCAGTAATTAATTCACTAATTATCGATCCAATACCAAATTTTAAAGAATGTTCTTCAATACTTATAATTTTCTTATAACGAGATAATATTTTTGAAAAACTTCTATAATCATAATTCTTAAGTTTATAAAAATCTATTAAATCATAATCTAAATTATTTTTTTTTAATAAATTAAATAATTTTGATGTAAAAAAACCTGATGTAATTATACATTTTTTATTATTTTTTTTAGACTTATTAATTATTCTAAAACCTTTTGTGATATCATTTTTTAAAAAGAAATTTGGTTCACAATATTGTCTATCCAGCCTTATAAATGCAGGTTTTTTACTTTTATGAGTAAATTTAATTATATCAGATGTTAGCTCAGAGTCTGAAGGATTAAATACATCTAAATTTGACAAAGGAACTGTTAAAGAAATATCCTCTGTAGAATGATGGGTTGGTCCATCCTGAGGATAAGAGTATCCTGAACCCACACCGACTATCGTTACAGGCTGTTTCATACTACACATATCAATTTTTATATATTCAATTGTTCGATAAATTATAAATGAATTAATACTATATATGTAAGGCTTAAATCCTAATATTGAGAGCCCGGCAGCTGTACCAATTATATTTTGTTCTGAAATACCTGAGTTATAAAATTGCTTAGGCAATTTTTTTATAAAATCATCAAGTGCAGGTGCGCCCTGATCATTCGTTAATAAAATTACTTTTTTATCTTTTAATGCAATTTGTTTTAGCGTTGTTATGAAAGCATCTCTTAAAGGCATTTTTTTTATATCTTTAATAATCATTTTTTTATTCCTAACTGCAAATGTCCTTTTTCAATTTCACTTTTACTTAATGCTCGAGAATGCCATGAAGGATCATTTTCTAAAAAAGATAATCCTTTGCCTTTGATAGTATTACATATTAAAGCTTTTGGTTTATTGTTGTTAGATTTTTTAAATCTATTTAAAATTTTATAGATTTGTTTTATAGAATGGCCATTACATTTTTTTACTTCCCATCCAAAAGATTTAAATTTTTTATCGAGTGGATATACAGACGTGAACTTTGAGGTAAAATTTGTTGCACCAATCTTATTATCATCTATTATCGCTATTAGATTGTCTAAAGAATATTTTTTTGCATAAAGAGCTGCTTCCCAAATTGCTCCTTCTGAACATTCCGCATCACCCAGTAAAACAAATACACTGTTTTTATTTTTTTTTATTTTTTTTCCTAGAGCTATTCCACATCCAATGCTAAGCCCATGGCCTAATGCTCCAGATGTAATTTCTATACCAGGTGTTTTAATATCTATATGGCCACCTAGTTCATTTGATCCATTTCTATAATGGTTTTGTAACAATTTATCTTTTATAATTTTTTTTTAACTAAAATTGCGTAAAGCAAAGTTTCTCCATGACCTTTACTCAACAAAAAGAAATTTCTATTTGGATTTTTAAAGTTATTTTTATTAATATTTAATAAATTAGTAAAATAAAGTGAAGTCAAAATTTCTATTGATGAAAAAGCAGTTGATAAATGACCTCCTCTTTTGCAGACAATTTTAAAAATATATTGTCTTAGATACTTTGTTATTTTTTCAAGCTTTAGTGTATTCATCAAGATTAAATTTAAATAGTGTCACCTAGAATTTTTCTTTTTAATCTAATGCTTGTCATTTTTTTAATATTTTCTACTGCAATTTTACCAAATTTTTTTTCAATCTTGTTTAAAAAATTTGAATTTGTGTGATACTTTATAAATGCCTCATCTCTAAATTTTAGAACTTCAGCTGGGGTTAAATTATCAGTCCCAAGAGGGGTGGTTGTATAAGAATGGAATGAAAAATCCAAATAATCTTTAGGTATATTTAAATTTTGTTCACGAGCTTTTTTATAAATTTCAGATCCAGGTATCGGCAAAACAGCATATGCGTTCCATCCTAAAGTTATCATATCTAAACTTAAATTAAGTGTTTTCTCCATGCTTTCGTGATTATCACTAGTCAGACCAAAAAGATAGTTAGCCATTACCTCTAAGCCTGCATCATGTATCATCTTTACAACATTCTGAACGTTGGTATCTGTAAAAGTTCCTTTTGTTACTTCCATTCTTACTTTTTGATCGCCACTCTCTATTCCTAATGCTAGTGTCTTTATACCAGCTTCCTTTACATCAGATAAATATTTAGGATTGACTGTATCTACTCTTGAATATGCCCACATATTTAAAAATTTCCCATAGCCTCTTTCTTTTAACAATTTGCATAATGGCAAGTAAAATTTCTTATTTAATAAAAACAATTCATCAGAGATACGAATATTTTTTACCCCCATCTCAACTAATTTATCAAATTCTTTTATTATAAATTCTGTAGACCAATATCTCATGGTTGCATAGTTGCTTGCTTGTCCAACTTCAGCATCATCATCACGGTTAATCATATTAATCATACAAAAATTACATTTAAATCTGCATCCAAGTGAAGTATATATTGCAGCAAAAGGATATCTTTCCTCAAAGTCATAATTACCATGCCAAAAATGAGCTCTATACAAATCTAAAGGTTTCTTTTTATATGGAAGCAAATCCCAAGCGTAACCAGGTAAGTCTAAATCCATTCTGGACTGAGGTACAACTTTTTCAGCTGGTGTCATAAATACTTTTCCATTCTCATCTCGAAGACAAAGACCTTTTATACTTTTAAGATTTGTCAATTCTATTTTTTTTAAATTTAGAATGTTCCATAACGAATATATTCCCTCATTGGTGAAGATAAAATCTAAATCTTTTTCTGTTTCCATTGTTTCAATAGGTAAAGCTTGAACATGTGAGCCAATGATTGAAACTATAAGATTATCGCTTTGTTTTTTTATTTCTGTAGCTAAACTAATTGCTCCACTCATATTAACTGTACCAGAATTCGGATTTTGGCCATAAACTACTATTACAATTAACTTAGGGTTTAATTTAATTATTTTTTTAGTCGCTTCATTGTTGTCAATTCTTTCAGCATTTACATCTAATATAGAAACATCAAAACCTTTGGATCTACAAGACTCAGCTAATAATAGAGACCATGTTGGTGTTTCTATTGCTGAAAAATCTTTAGATAAACTTTGATATATTCCAAAAGCATTGCCTGGATTTACGAACAAAACGTCTGTTGTCATAAGAAAAGTAATAACATTAAATATTTGATTTTTCTATCATTTTTTGAAAAATTTAATATAAGCATTTAACTATAAATAAATATAAAAACGACATTAAATTTAAATTTTTAATGAAACAAAACCTAAAAAAAATCTACAACAAAGAATATACTCAGGTTATAGACTTAATTAAAAAACTTTCTTTCGAAAAAAATCTTAAATTTGAGGGGCTTTGTAAAAGCGCATTAAAAGTTTTAAAAAAAAAAAATAAAATAATTTTTTTTGGAAATGGTGGAAGTGCTGCAGATGCCCAACATTTAGCAACAGAACTTACTGTTAAATATAAAAAAAATAGAAAAGCTTTTTCTGCGATATCACTTTCAACTGATACTTCAGCTATTACAGCAATAGGAAATGATCTTGGCTTTAAATTTATTTTTTCTAGACAAATAGAGGCTATAGCTAATAAAGGTGATTTATGTATTGGAATTACAACTTCGGGAAATAGCCAAAACATCATTGAAGCATGCAAAATGGCAAAGAAAAAAAAAGTGATTTGTTATGCTTTTTGTGGGAATGGTGGCGGCAGACTCAAAAAAATACTCAAAAATATTATTCTAATACCAAGTAAAACAACATCTCAAATTCAAGTTGCAGAAATATTTTTGGGTCAAATATTTTGTGATTATTTAGAACAAAATTTAAAGTAAAAAAGTAAAGTGTAGTTGATTAATATCAATTTCAAAATTTTTTTCAGTGCATAAATCAAGCCAATTGAGCTATTAGTACTGGTCAGCTGCACGCATTACTGCGCTTCCACATCCAGCCTATCAACGTG
>MDTG01311283.1_pt1 | contig 16331 bp, 15 predicted proteins | sample 811421 | NCBI WGS metagenome assembly MDTG01 (sample SAMN05326645, study PRJNA326480) | marine metagenome | isolation source: seawater | place: Pacific Ocean: South East | collected 2011 | reverse complement strand
TCTTGTAGATTAGAAATCATTACTGCTATAATAGTTTTTGGAGGCTAGAGGTGGGTGCTGCTTGAACCCGATCAGATCTTAACAGAAGCAGTCGTAGAGACAGTTACTCAGGTTCTAGTCTCCTAAGGATAAATAATGAATAAAAATTCAAAAGTACTGTCACTAAAATACAGACCACAAATATTTGATGATTTAATAGGTCAAGAAGTTGTAGTTGAAACAATAATGAATTCAATTAGAGCAGACAAAGTGCCAAATGCTTTCCTTTTTACTGGTATAAGAGGAGTTGGTAAAACTACAACAGCAAGAATAGTAGCAAAGTCTTTAAATTGTTTAAATGGTATCGAAAAAATTTGTAAAGATAATCTTTGTATAAATTGTGAAGCAATTTCAAACTCAAATCATATTGATGTTTTAGAAATGGATGCAGCCAGTAAAACGGGAGTTGATGACGTAAGAGATTTAATTGAATTTTCAAGATACGGCCCAACATCGTCAAAATATAAAATATTTATTATCGATGAAGTTCATATGTTAAGTAAACAAGCATTTAATGCGCTGCTTAAAACATTGGAAGAACCGCCTGAATATTTGAAATTTATTTTTGCAACCACTGAGATAAAAAAAATACCTATAACAGTAGTTTCAAGATGTCAGAGATTTGATTTATCGAGAATTAAATCATCAGAATTATTTGAATATATTAAAAAAGTTAAAGATAAAGAGAATGGAAAAATCTCAGATGATGCTTTGAGACTTATTGTAAAAATATCTGAAGGATCTGTAAGAGATGCGCTTTCTTTGCTAGATAGAGGCTTGCTAAGTCTAAAAGAAAATAAAGAGTTAAATTTACCAGAAGCTCAGAAAATTTTTGGGTATTTTGAAAAATCACAATTGATAGATATTTTTTATTTTATTTTGCAAGGTGAAGAGAAAAAAGTGATTGAAAATTACAGAAAAATTTATGATCAAGGTGTCGAACCCAAGGTGTTTATTAATGATTTTCTTGAACTAATTTACTATTTTAAAAATATAAATTCACTAACACTTGAGAGCACAAATTTCTCACTTAATGATAAAGAATTTGAAAAAATCAAGGATATATCTTCTAATATAAGCGCTGAAATATTAATGTTATATTGGCAATTTACTATTAGAACTCTTGATGAGTTAGATATTGTTTCCAATCAAAATTTATCAATTGAAATGTTTTTAATGAGGCTTATGTTTTTAGGCTCATCGAAACCTAAAAATAATGAAAATAAAAGTGATAATTTATCAGAAAACAAAGAATATAAGAAAATTGATACAGATTTAAAGAATGACACAATAAATCAAATTAAGAATGTTTCACAAGAAAAAAAAACTAAACCAGTTATACAAACAGAAGTTAAGGCTGAGAGATATAGTTCAATAAACTCTTTTGATGAACTTTTGAGAGTATGTGCGTATAATAAAGAAATCAAATTAAAATATGAATTAGAAAAAAATGTAAACCTTGTTAGTTTTGAAAAAAATAGAATAGAAATATCTTTTAATGATAATCTTGATAAAAGTTTTGTAAAAGATTTATCGCTAAAATTATTTGAGTGGACTAATCAAAGATGGATTATAACCTTTAGTAAAACAAAAGGTGAAATGTCGATCAAAGAAAAAGAAAAAAAAGAAAAAATAAAATTTATAAAAAATGCTAAAGAAACCGCATTATATAAAGCTGTACTTGAAAAATTTCCAGATGCTAATTTAACAGATGTAATTACAAAAAAAAAAGAGGAGGAATAAATGACAGATTTTAATAAGATATTAGACAAAGCAAAAGAACTTGAAGCTAAAATGAAAGAAAGCCAAGAAAATATTAAAAAAATAAGAGTGGAAGGTATTTCAGGAAAAAACTCTGTTAAAGTCATACTTGATGGTGATGGTGAGATGCAAAAAATTGAAATTTCTGATGATACTCTTAAAGAGGATAAATCAATAGTTGAGGATCTAATTGTTGCAGCATACAATAATGCAAAAGCTCAACTTAAAACTAAAACCAATGAAGAAATCTCTAAAGCCACAGGTGGTTTTGGTATTCCGGGTTTTAAGTGGCCAATTTGATTAATGCGAAACATAAATGAGATAGAAGATTTAATAAAATTAATTTCTAAACTTCCAGGTTTAGGGCCAAAATCAGCTAAAAGAATTATTTTAAAATTGATCAATAATAGAAATGAACTCGTAAAGCCTATAGCTAACACATTAATTGAAGTTTATAAAAACGTTACAAGATGTAAATCCTGTGGCTCACTGAAATCTAATATTAACGGTTGTAAAAATTGTGAGAACACAGAGAGAAAATTTAATAAAATATGTGTTGTTGAAGATATAGCCGATCAATGGTCAATCGAAAATTCAAACATATTTCAAGGATATTTTCACATATTAGGTGGAACCATATCTTCTGCAGGTCAAAGAAAAGAGGATCTATTAATTAATTCCTTAGTAGAAAGAGTAAATCGTGAAAAAATTGAAGAAGTAATTTTAGCAACTAGTGCTACTGTTGAAGGTCAAACAACTGCATATTATATTCAAGATAGTCTTAAAAATTCTAATGTTAAAGTTACAAAACTGGCTCAAGGTTTGCCAGTAGGTGGAGAAATTGAAAGCTTAGACGATGGAACTTTATTTTCTGCTTTTAAGAATAGGTCTAAAATTAATTCTGATTAATTTTTTTTTTTAATCTATTTAGGTGCAATAGGGGTTCTGTATAACCTGAGGGCTGATTTTTACCCTCAAAAATTAAATCACATGCTGTTTTAAATGCAAGTGATCTCTCAAAATCATCACTCATTCTTACGTAATTTTTATCATTTTTGTTTTGTTCATCAACAATTTTTGCCATTTCTTTCATTATTTCCATAACTTGGATTTTTGTAGTTATTCCATGATGTATCCAATTTGCTATGTGCTGAGATGAAATTCTTAAAGTTGCTCTATCTTCCATAAGACCAATATTGTTAATATCTGGCACTTTAGAACAGCCAACTCCTTGGTCAATCCATCGCACAACATACCCTAGTAATGTTTGTGCTGAATTTGATATTTCTGAGTTGATTTCATTTACAGACCAATTAGGTCTATCAGCTATTGGAATAGTTAAAAGATCATTTAGTTTAGCTTGCTCACGATTTAAAATTTTTTTCTGTTCATCAAATATATTTATTTTATGATAATGTAAGGCATGTAAAGAAGCAGCTGTAGGTGATGGCACCCATGCACAATTAGCTCCAGCTTTTAAGTGATTAATTTTTTCTTTCATCATTTCTTTCATTCTGTCCGGCATTGCCCACATACCTTTTCCAATTTGAGCTTTTCCCGAAAAACCACATTTTAAACCTATATCGACATTATTATTTTCATAAGCCAAAATCCATTTTGAAGATTTCATTTCTCCTTTTTTTATCATTGGCCCTGCTTCCATAGATGTATGCATTTCATCTCCTGTACGATCTAAAAAACCAGTGTTAATAAAAAAGACTCTATTTTTAAGTGATCTTATACACTCTTTTAGATTAGCTGATGTTCTTCTCTCTTCATCCATTATTCCAATTTTACAAGTATATTTTTCTAAACCCAATAACTCCTCAACCTTTGAAAAAATTAAGTCTGTAAAAGCTGTCTCATCAGGTCCGTGCATTTTTGGTTTAACTATATAGATTGAACCTTTCCTTGAATTCTTTTTTCTTTTTAAATCATGAATTGCAGCTGTTGTAGTTATAATTGCATCCATAATCCCTTCAGGTATTTCACTTCCGTCTTTTAAAATGATAGACGAATTAGTCATAAGATGACCAACATTTCTTATAAGTAATAAACTTCTGCCGTGTAACTTTAATCCTTTGCCATCTTTTGAAATATAACTCCTATCTGGATTCAACTTTCTTTCTAAATTTTTACCATTTTTTTCAAATTGTATTTTGAGATCCGTCTTCATTAATCCTAACCAATTCCTATAACAAACAATCTTGTCTACAGCATCTACAGCTGCAACACTGTCCTCATTATCACATATTGTTGAAACAGCTGCCTCGGCTATTACATCACTGATACCAGCAATATCGTGTGCAGCACTAAATGCTTTTGGATTTATTATTATTTCAAAGTGTAAATTATTATTCTTAATAATAATTGCATTGGGTTTGTTAGCCTCGCCTCTATGCCCAACAAATTTATCTTTATCTTTTAATTTATATTCATAGTCATCTTTTGAGATAATTAAATCTTTGCCAACTACTTTAAGACCAGCAATATTTTTCCAGCTAGTTCCATTTATTGGAATATGTTTGTCAAAAAACTCTCTTACGTATTTAATTACTTCTTGTCCTCGATTAGGGTCGTACCTTTCACTTCCTCCTTCTTCAGACTCAATTATATCTGTGCCATACAAACTATCATATAAACTTACCCATCTCGCATTTGCAGCATTTAGAGTGTATCTCGCGTTCATGACTGGTACCACAAGTTGTGGACCAGCAATTTGAGTTATTTCTTCATCAACATTTTTCGTTTCAATTTTAAAATCTGGACCTTCATCTTTTAAATAGCCTATTTGTTTTAAAAATTTTTTATATTCATCAATTTTTATTTCATTACCTTTTCTTTGGATATGCCACTCATCAATCTGTTTTTGTAAATTTTCCCTAATATTTATTAACTCTTTATTTTTAGGCGTGAGCTCGTGTACAATTCTATCAAAACCAAGCCAAAATTTTTCTTCAGAAATATCTAATCCTTTCAATAATTCATTATTAACAAAAGACAGCAATTCCTTTGAAATTTTTAAGTTATTAACGCTTAAATAATTTTGTGTCATAGTAACTTTTTTAAAACTCCTGCAATATTAAGTCAAATTATTAATAGAAGCACTGACATTTTGTTGTCATTTTTCTTTCATATGTAATAATTTGTTAATAATGAAAAACTACCTTAATTTTGAAACAGATATAAAAAACTTAGAGTCTGAAATTGAAAAGTTAAAAGATCCTTTTAATGAAAGTGGACTAACAGAAATTGATACAAAAAAAATATCAGAGGTCCAGGATGAGTTAGATCAAAAATTAAAGTCTATTTATTCCAATCTTGATCCTTGGCAAACGACGATGGTTGCCCGGCATGAGGATAGACCTAAATCAAAATTTTTTATTGATAATTTATTTGAAGATTTTATTCCACTTTCTGGTGATAGAAATTATGGTGAAGACAAATCTGTATTAACAGGTTTTGCTAAATTTAATGGACGATCTGTTTTAGTAATAGGCCAAGAAAAAGGTGATGATTTAAATACTAGAATTGAGCGAAATTTTGGAATGATGAGACCAGAAGGATATAGAAAAACAATACGCCTAATGGAACTTGCAGATAGATTTAAAATTCCAATTATATCTTTTATTGACACACCAGGAGCTTACCCTGGAGTTGGAGCTGAAGAAAGAGGTCAGGCAGAAGCAATTGCAAAATCAATTGAGTGCTGCATGAAACTAAGAGTTCCAACATTAGCAATTATAATCGGAGAAGGTGGATCAGGTGGTGCGATTGCTTTAGCATCAGCAAGTAAAGTTGTAATGTTAGAAAACGCTATTTACTCTGTAATATCACCTGAGGGGTGTGCTACAATTCTTTGGAGAGATCCTAAGAAAATGCTTGATGCGGCAAAGGCAATGAAACTTTCATCTAAAGATTTGTTGGAACTTAAAATTATAGATGAAATAATTGATGAACCTCTTGGTGGTGCACATAGAGATAAAAATTTAGTTCTAGAAAATATTAAAACTTCAATTTCTCAAAATTTAAAATATTTTGAAACCATGTCAGCTGAGGAAATATTTAATGATAGAAAAAATAAGTTTTTAAAGATAGGAAGAAATAAAGGTTTTATAGATAATCTAGAGAATTTAAGTACATTAAATTCAAATGCAAATAGCTTTGATCAGGTATTAAAATCTAAAAAAATCCTTTTATCAGCATCAATACTTATTTTAATTATTTTAATTTCTTCAATAATTTTTTTATAAAGCACCACAACAACGTTTGTACTTTTTACCAGAACCACAAAAACATGGTTCATTTCTACTCATTTTTTTGCCTATGTATTTGGGATCTATTTCAGTTGGTCTAGCCTCCTCTTTTTTAATTGGAGCTGACTGCACCACTTTTAAGTTCAGTAAAATCGTCACAAAATCTAATTTTAGTTTGTTTAATAAACTTTCAAATAAATTAAAAGCTTCTTTTTTGTATTCAATTAGGGGATCTCTCTGACCATAAGATCTTAAACCAATTACTTGTCTCAATTGTTCTAAATATTGTATATGAGACTTCCAATTCATATCAATGGTTTGTAAAAAAATTCTTTTTTCAATTTCTTTTGACTGCTCATTTCCTAAAACTTTTGTTCTTTCATCTCTAGCCATATTAAATTTTTTAATCACTTTTTGTTTGATCATATCATCACTCGATGAAGTAATTTCTTCAAATTCAGAGGCATCAAAGTTTTTACCTAAAATTGATTTAAACTTATTATCAAAATCATTATTTTTTGGATTAGATCTTTTTTTCAATTTCAGTGCAATTAAATCATCAATAATTTGATTCAAAAATTCGTTAGAATATTCAAATATTTGATTATTATTCATAGCCTCTTTTCTTTGAGAAAAAATTACATATCTTTGATCATTTAAAACATTATCAAATTTAATTAATGTTTTTCTAATATCAAAATTTCTTGCTTCAACTTTTTGCTGAGCTCTTTCAAGTGCTTTATTTATCCATGGGTGATCTATACTTTCTCCATCTTTAAGACCAAGTTTTTCTAATATATTATTCATTGACTCTGAACCAAAAATTCTCATTAAGTCATCTTCAAGACTTACATAAAAAATTGAACTACCTTCATCACCCTGCCTTCCAGCTCTTCCTCTTGCTTGATTATCTACTCTTCTTGACTCCATTCTTTCAGTGCCAATTACAAATAGTCCTCCTAAAGATTTAATTTTTTCCTTATTTTCCTTTAATTTTTCATCAGGTATAGAATTTTTTTTTCCACCTAATTGAATATCTACACCTCTACCAGAAATACTAGTTGTGATAATTACTGATCCCTCTTTTCCAGCATTAGCTATTATCTCTGCTTCATTTTCATGATTTTTTGCATTCAGAACAACATGATCGATATTTTCTTTTTTAAGAAGTTTAGAATAAATTTCAGATTTATTTACACTTGAAGTAAAAACTAATAATGGTTGTCCTAATTTGTGATGTTCGTTGATTTTTTTAATTATTGCTAAGTTTTTTTCTTTTTCAGTTCTGAAGATTTGATCATTCAAATCATTTCTTATCATGTCTTTATTTGTTGGAATAACAACAACTGGTAAGTTATAAATCTCAAAAAACTCCTCTGACTCAGTCGCCGCTGTGCCCGTGCAACCACAAATTTTTTTGTAAAGTTTAAAATAATTTTGGTAAGTGATAGATGCCAAAGTTTGATTCTCTGCCTGAATATCAATTCTCTCTTTTGCTTCAAGGGCTTGGTGCAATCCATCACCGTATCTTCTACCCTCAAGAATTCTACCAGTTAATTCATCAATTATTTTTAAGTTACTATCTTGTACAATATAATCTTTATCTTTTTGAAACAGATGATTTGCTCTTAATGCTTGATTTACGTGATGAACTAAACTCAAATTCTCTGGATCATAAAAATTATTATTTTTTAATATTCCTGCATTCGAAAAAATTTTTTCTACATTATTGATACCATTGTTGGTCAAAAGAATATTCTTATCTTTCTCATCTACTTCATAATCCTCTTTTTTCAAATTCTTTATCAATTTATCTATTGCAAGGTATTGATTTGTCTTGTCGTCAGCTGCTCCAGATATTACTAAAGGTGTTCGGGCTTCATCAATTAAACAAGAATCGATTTCATCCACTATAGAAAAAAAATGGTCTTTTTGAACCATTTCCTCTTTTGAATATTTCATGTTGTCTCTAAGATAATCAAATCCAAGTTCACTATTTGTTGCATAAGTTATATCGCAATTATAATTTTTTTTTCTTTCAACATCGTTTTGATCGTTATTTATAAAACCTGAAGATAAACCTAAAAAATTATATATCTCCCCCATTTCTTGCGAGTCTCTTTTGGCTAAATAGTCATTTACAGTTACAACATGCACTCCTTTTTCAAGTAGAGCATTTAGGTAAGCAGCTAGTGTAATAGTTAAAGTTTTTCCTTCGCCAGTTCTCATTTCTGCAATTTTTCCTTCATGCAAAACTATTCCACCAACTAACTGAACATCAAAATGACGTTCATTACGTTTACGTCTAGAGGCTTCTCTAACTAATGCAAACGCTTCTGGTAAAATATCATCAAGTGTTTTTCCATTTTTAAGCATTTCCTTAAATTTGCTCGTTTTTTTTGGAAACTCAGAATCAGTTAAATTTTTAGTATCAATCTCTAGTTTATTAATTTTAAGGACAATTTTATTAATTCTATCCAACTCTTTTTGATTATTGGATTTTATGAATTTAGAGATAAATTTTAAAGGATTTAGCATTAATTTATGATTTATTATTTACTTATAACCTTTAATATAAATATTAAATAATTATTTTAAATACTATGGGTATTAATTTAAGCAATTTTCTATCATCGAAATCAAAAAATAAGAGAATGATGGAATTTCAAGATTTAGATCATATTGACGGAGTGTCAATTTCTTCGGTGAGTGCTAGTTTATATAATCATTCTAGGGATGATTTAGTAATGTTTTATTTTCGAGATGGTGCTAATTATGCATCAGTTTATACACAATCTAAAATAATATCAGAAAATATTAAATGGAATTTAAAACAAAAAGTAAAAAAAATATTTTCATTAGTTGTAAATACTAGGAATGCTAATTGTTTTACTGGTAAGCAAGGATATAAAAGTTTAGAAAAAATTGCAGAAACAATTTCTGAGCACTTGACTGAAAAACAAAAACAGGATGAAGATCAACCAAAAAAGATTAAACCTAAAGAAATAATTTTTGGTTGTACAGGTACAATTGGTGAAATATTTCCTGAGGACAAGATTAAGAGTAATATACCTGAACTTGTCCATAAAATTAAGTACACACAAAATAAATATATTTGGATGAAAGCTGCTTTAGGTATAATGACCACGGATACTCAACCAAAAATGGCAATGGAAAATTGTTTAATCGGTAATAGTGAAATCAAAATTTATGGAATTGCAAAAGGGTCAGGTATGATTCAACCAAATATGGCAACAACACTAGGATACATATTTACTGATGCAGATATTCCTAACGAGGTATTAAAAAAACTTTTAAAAAAAAATATTACAAAGACATTTAATGCAATAACTTGTGATAGTGATACTAGCACAAACGATATGGTAACAATTTTTTCAACTGGAAAAAAAAAACATGCTAAAATAGATAATATAAATGATGATAAGTTAATAGAATTTGACTTAGCATTACATAAAGTATTATTAAATTTAGCAAAAAGAATTGTTGCAGATGGAGAAGGTGCATCAAAGTTTATTGAAATTCAAGTTCAGAATTGTAAAAATGAAATTGATGCAAAAAAAATTGCATTTTCAATTGCTAATTCACCTTTAGTAAAGACAGCTATCGCTGGAGAAGATCCTAATTGGGGTAGAATTATTATGGCTATTGGAAAAGCAGGTGTTTCTCACGAAATAGAAAATTTATCAATTAAATTTGGTGAACTTATAATTATCCAAAATGGAAAAATCAATTCTAACTATAGTGAGGAGGAAACCTCTAAATATATGAAGAGTGATAACATAAAAATATGTGTTGATATTTCCTCAGGATCAAAAAGTTTTACTGCATATACGATGGATTTTACAAAAAAATATATTGAAATTAATTCAGATTATAGAAGTTAGCACTTATTGAAATTTTATAAAATATTATTAAATATAACACATGATTAAATATAAACTAATTTGTAAAAATTGTGATTTATTATTTGATAGTTGGTTTGGATCCTCAGATGAATTTGAAAAGTTAAAAAAAAAAATTTTTTAAATTGTCATAGCTGTAACTCAAAAAAAATTGAAAAAACATTAATGGCTCCTAAATTGATGAATAATCATAGAAAGGACAATTTACAAAAAAAAGATTTAAAATTTAAAGACATCAACAAAAAACTTACTGAGTATAGAAACTTTATAGAAAAAAATTTTGATTATGTTGGTGAGAACTTCGCTTACGAAGCTAGGTCAATTCACTATAATAATAGAAAAAGAAAAAAAGGTATCTTTGGAACTGCATCAAATGATGAAATAAAAGATCTTCATGATGAAGGAATTCAAACAGTGGTAGTACCGTGGATAAAAGATAAAAGTAATTAACTTTTTATAAATTTACCAATATAGTTTACTGATTGATCTGAACTAATAGACCAAGCATCTCTAATGATATCAAATTTCATACCATCAATTTTTTCTAAATTTAGACTATATTTTTTTAAGATATTTATCAAATCGTTTGGTTTTATAAATTTTTCCCATTCATGAGTTCCAATAGGTAGCCAGCGTAAAACATACTCAGCACCTACTATAGCAAAAAGGTATGATTTCAGAGTCTTATTTAATGTGGCTACAAACATAATTCCATTTTTTTTTAATAATTTAGAGGATGATTTTAAAAATAAATCAACATCCTCTACATGTTCAACTATTTCCATATTTAAAATTACATCAAATTTATCCTTTGCTTTGTAATTTTCAGGAGATGAGCAAAAATATTTGATATTGAGCTTATTTTTTTTTGCATGTAGTTTTGCAATTTTAATATTATTTTCTGAAGCATCAATACCTACAACTTCTGCACCTAATTTTTTCATTGGTTCAGATAATAAACCACCTCCACAACCAATATCTAAAATTTTAACTTTTTCTAATGGATTTTTTTTATTACTTAGTTTTAAAGACTTTATAACATTATCTTTGATATAAGAAATTCTGATGGGATTAAATTTATGTAAAGGTTTAAATTTTCCCTCAGGATTCCACCATTCCTCAGCAATTTTAGAAAATTTTTCTATTTCTTTTTTATTTATTGTGTTAATTTTCATTAGTAAGTTGACTTTATATTCAACATGTATTTTATCAATATATTTTAATTAAAAAAAAAATTAATTTATCATGAATTTAGTAGTATTAAAATTTGGTGGCACGTCAGTAGGCACAATTAAAAAAATTAAAAATGTAGCCCAAATAATAGCTGATTACAAAAAAAAGAGATATAAAGTAATTGTAATTTCATCTGCAATGTCAGGTGTGACAAATGATTTAGTAAAAAAGTCAAAAGAGATAAGCGAAAATTTTTCTGAAAATGAATATGATGTTCTTGTATCCTCTGGTGAACAAGTTGCTTGTTCTTTAATTGCAGGAAGATTGATACATATGGGATACAGAGCAAGATCTTGGTTAGCATGGCAAATACCTATTTTTACTTCAGGGCCAAATAAAAATGCGAGAATAAATCAAATTTATAAAACTAAAATTATGAAGTATCTAAAAGATGGAGGTATACCGGTTATTACTGGCTTTCAGGGGATTAATAATCAAGATAGAATTACGACAATAGGTAGAGGTGGTTCTGACGCAAGCGCCATTATGTTTTCAAAATTTTTTAAAGCACAAAGATGTGTTATCTATACTGATGTTGAAGGAATTTATACAACAGATCCAAACAAATTAAAAAAAGCAAAAAAAATAAAAGTTATCTCATATGAAGAAATGTTAGAAATGGCATCTTTAGGTGCAAAAGTAATGCAACCTGTTTCAATTCAAGATGCAAGATTAAATAGAATCGATATTGAGGTGAAATCATCATTTGTTAAAAAACCAGGAACTATAATAACAAAAAAATCTAAAATAACTAAAAATAAAATAATTACTGGAATTACATCTACTCATAATGATGCTAAAGTTACTCTTATTGGAGTAAAAGATAAACCAGGTGTTGCTGCATCAATATTTAAACCTCTTTCAATTAATTCAATTAATGTTGACATGGTTGTGCAAAATATATCAGCTAATGGAAATGAAACAGATTTAACATTTACTATTAAAACTGAGGATCTTAATAAGACAAAAAAATAATTAAAACAAATAAAAATATAAATTTTAGGAAACTGTTATTTGAAAAAGGAGTTTCCAAAATTTCAATTATTGGTGTTGGAATGATTACTACGCCAGGTGTAACTTTTAGAATGTTTCAAGCATTAGCTAATGAAAAGATTAATATACAAGTTATTTCTACTTCAGAAATAAAAATTTCAGTTTTAATTAACAAAAAAAATACAAAAAATGCTTTAATAGCTTTGCATAAAGAGTTTAAATTAGATTAATAAAAATGAGCATGAGACCTTTCAGAGATATAAAAAGAAAAAAAACAAAAGTCATAAATGTTGGAAATATAAAAATTGGTGGAGATAATCCAGTTTCGGTACAATCTATGACTAATACTCTTACAACAGATATAAAATCTACTATTAAACAAATAAATGAAATTCATTCTGAAGGAGCTGATTTAGTAAGAGTTTCATGTCCAGATGAAAATTCAACAAAGGCACTTAAAGAAATTATTAAGCACGTTAATCTTCCAATAATTGCTGATATTCATTTTCATTATAAGAGAGCAATAGAAGCAGCAGAAAACGGAGCAAGCTGTTTAAGAATAAATCCAGGGAACATTGGTGATAAAAATAAAATCAAAGAAGTTATAAAGGCAGCAAAAAACAATAATTGTTCGATAAGAGTTGGTGTAAACGCAGGATCACTAGAAAAAGATATTTTAGAAAAATTTAAAGAACCCTGCCCAGAAGCGCTGGTTGAAAGTGCCATTAGAAATATTAAAATTTTAGAGGATGAAAATTTCTCTAATCTTAAAGTAAGTGTAAAATCTTCAGATGTATTTTTATCAATAGAAGCCTATAGACAGCTTTCAAAAGCCATAGAATATCCACTTCATTTAGGTATAACAGAAGCAGGAGGATTTATAACTGGAAGCATAAAGTCCTCAATTGGCTTAGGATCTTTACTTTTGGATGGAATCGGAGATACAATAAGAGTCTCTTTATCAGATGATCCAGTTCAAGAAATAAAAGTTGGTAATGAGATATTAAAATCACTTAATTTACGCAAAAGAGGTGTTCAAATTATTTCGTGCCCGTCATGTGCCCGACAAGGTTTTGAAGTAATAGATACTGTTAAAATTTTAGAAAAAAAACTATCTCATATAAAAACGCCAGTCACTTTATCTATAATTGGCTGTGTAGTTAATGGGCCAGGTGAGGCAGCTCAGACTGATGTTGGTATAACAGGAGGTAGAAAAGGTAGTAATATGCTTTATTTATCAGGAGTCCAAACTGGTAAAGTAATGACTAATCAAATGATTAATAGAGTTGTAAAGGAAGTTGAAAAGAAAGCATCCGAATTAGAAAATAACTAAAATGATACCAAATAAAACAATAGAGGAGTTAATTAGTAAGCATTCAATTTTAGAAAAAGATTTATCCTCAGGAAAAATAGATAAAAAATTCTTTGCAGAAAAATCAAAAGAATATTCTGATTTAAATGAGATAGTCGAAAGTGCAAAAAAGTATGTGTCTTTTGAGAAAGATAAATTTGAATTAGAAAAAATTTTAGATGACAAAACTTCTGATCAAGAATTGGTCAAAATGGCAGAAATCGAGTTAAAAGATTTACAAACTCAGCATGAAAAAAATGAAAAAAAATTAAAATTGTTTCTATTGCCAAAAGATGAAGCAGATAAAAAAAATGCAATAATTGAGATTCGAGCTGGAACTGGAGGTTTAGAAGCAAGTTTATTTGCATCTGATCTTTTTAAAATGTACGAAAAAGTTAGTCATAAAAAAAAATGGTCTTTAGAATTAATTTCTATGTCAAGAAGTGAGGCCGGAGGATTAAAAGAGGTGATTGCATCAATTAAAGGCACAAATATATACTCAACTCTTAAATATGAAAGCGGTGTGCATAGAGTTCAAAGAGTCCCAGATACTGAGACACAAGGTCGGGTACATACTTCAGCAGCTACTGTAGCAGTATTACCAGAAGTTGAAGAGGTTGATTTAAAAATAAGTGAGAGTGATTTAAGAATAGACGTTTTTCGAGCAGGTGGTCCAGGAGGTCAAAGTGTTAATACCACGGATAGCGCAGTGAGAATTACTCATATTCCCTCAGGCTTATCAGTTTCTCAACAAGATGAAAAATCTCAACATAAGAATAAAGCGAAAGGTATGAAAATTTTAAGAGCAAGGCTTTACGAATTAGAAAGATCTAGAATTGATCGAGAAAGATCAAAGGATAGAAAAAGTAAAATTGGCTCTGGTGATAGATCTGAAAGAATAAGAACTTATAATTTTCCGCAAGGAAGAGTAACCGACCATAGAATAAATTTAACTTTGCATAAATTAGAAGAATTTTTAGAAGGTGAAATATTCGATGAAATGATTGAGTCTTTAACATTACAAGCACAAGAAGAAAGTTTAAATAGTCTTTAAATTTATGAATATTGGAAACGCAATTAAAGATGCAGTCTTAGAATTAAATAAAAACAATATTAGATCATCAAAATTAGATAGTGAAATTTTGATGTCAAAAGCCACAAAAAAAGATAGAAAATCTTTGATAATAAACTTTGAAAAAAAAATTAGTAAATGTGAATTAACTTATTTTAAAAACTTAGTTCAATCAAGATCAACTGGTAAGCCCATTGCTTATTTAATCGGAAAAAAAGAATTTTGGAATAATGAGTTTGATGTTACAGAAAATGTTTTGATACCAAGGCCTGATACAGAAATTATAATCGAAGAAGCACTAAAGTTAATTAAAAACAAAAAAAAACTAAGTATTCTTGATATTGGTGTTGGATCAGGCTGTATACTTTTATCAATTTTAAATGAAAAAAAAGATTTTAAAGGTGTTGGCATTGACCTGAGTAAAAATTGCCTTCATTTGAGTAAGGTAAATGCAAATAAGCTTGGTTTGAAAAATAGAGTAAAATTTTACAAATCAGATGTTGACAATTTTAATAATGGCAAATATGATTTAATCATATCTAATCCTCCTTATATTAATCGACACAAAATAAGATATTTGGATAAAGATGTTAAAAATTTTGAACCAAATTTGGCGTTAGATGGTGGATTGGACGGACTGTCAGAAGTCAGAAAAGTAATAAATAAATCTTCTGAGCTGATAAAATTAAATGGCAAGTTAATTTTAGAAATAGGGTTTGACCAAAAATATAGAGTAGTAAAATTATTAACTAGCAAAGGTTTTTATATAAATAAAACTTTAAAAGATTATGCAAACAATGATCGATGCATAGTGAGTACAAAAATATAATTTAGAATATGGTTACTTTTAGAAACAACAACAACGGAAGAAGAAACTCATTTAGAAGAAATGAGAGAGGATTTAAATCGAACAATGATAGGAGTAAATTTGTTCCAAGTTATTCAAAAAATGAAAATTTTCAAAGAAAAGCACCTGGACGAAATAATCATAATGCTCCTAAATTAATAGAAAAGTATAATAATTTAGCAAGAGAGGCTTTATCGAATGGAGACAAAATTTTATCAGAAAATTATTTCCAGCATGCTGATCATTTTACTAGAGTTTTAAATGATCAAGAAAATTTTAAAAAAAACAAAAATAAAGATGATGTTAATCCAAATACTAATTTAAATAAATCTACAGATAACAAAATTGAAAATACCCCAAGCAGTGATGAAAAGATTCAATCCGAAGTAAGCTAGTTTAAACCTACAATTTTTTCAGATTTTAATACATCTAATTTAATTTTTTTTGTTTCAAACAACTTTCTCTCTTCACCCTTAAGTATTTTACCTGAGGGCAACTTTAGTGTTTGAGAATTTACTTTTTTTCCATTTACTATCACTTCATAGTGTAAGTGGGGACCGGTAGATTTACCAGTTGATCCAACATAGCCAATAACTTGTCCTTGTTTAACTCTCACACCACTTCTTATTCCAGACGCAAATTTAGACATGTGCGCATAGATTGTTTGATAAGTAGAATTGTGTTTTATTAAAATACAATTACCTCCGCCACCACACCAGCCTGCTTTTTTTACAACACCACTTCCAGATGCCATTATTGGTGTGCCCATGGGTGCAGCGAAATCTGTTCCTTTATGCATCTTATTAAAACCATCAATTGGATGTTTTCTCATTCCAAAAGGTGAAGATAATCTTGC